>Ga0164292_10000029_pt1 | contig 89711 bp, 83 predicted proteins | sample GEODES117metaG_FD_111486 | JGI IMG/M metagenome (GOLD analysis project Ga0164292, IMG submission 111486) | Eutrophic lake water microbial communities from Lake Mendota, Wisconsin, USA - GEODES117 metaG | ecosystem: Environmental > Aquatic > Freshwater > Lake | place: USA: Lake Mendota... | reverse complement strand
GGCACCAGCGCTTCGAAGGCGCGGCGAACCATGGTGGTGCGCACCACTTCGCCAAAGGTGCCGATGTGCGGCAGGCCCGATGGACCGTAACCGGTTTCGAAAATCACCGCGTGGCCGGCCGGCACGCCGTTCGGGTAACGCGCCAGCACCTTGCGGGCTTCCTCGAACGGCCAGGCCTTGTTCTCAAGAGCGGCGGCTTGCAGGGTTTCGGTGGTGATGGTCATGGCTTTTGGCTATCGGTTGGGTTCGGCCTTCCTCTGGCGACTGAACTTCATGAGTGCAACTGAATCCCGCGATGCGCCGTTGGCGATCCCGGCGCTGGTGGCCAGCCATGCCGGGGTGTGGATCGCCGCGCCGGATGGCAGCGTGCGCGGTGTGGGCCGTGGCGAGGCGATGGCCCGCGCCGGGGACAGCCCGCATCTGCTGCTGAATGCGCCCGTCACCGCCAGCCGGCTGGGCATTGGCGAATTGTCTGGCCTCGATCTGTTGGAATTGTTCGCTTTCCTGCATCCGGCGCGTTTTGCCGTGCCGACAGCGCATGGGCTGGCGGCGGCGTTGGAGATCGCGCCGCCCAAGGGCGAGAGTGATGCCGGCTTCCTGCAGCGCGCGGCCGGGGCGTTACTGGCGGTGGCGGCACAGCCCGATTGGCCGGAACGCCATGGCGCGTGGACGTCATTGCAAAGCCTCAGCCGCCAACGCTGGGCCTGGGCGCCGCATCTGGCAAAGCTGATCGAGAAGCCGCGCGCGCCCGAACGCCATGTGTTCCAGCTGCTGCCCAAGTGGGAGGAAGCGCCGCCGCGCCCCACGCCGCGCGTGGTGGCGCTGGAAGATGGTGCCGTGGCGGCGGAACTGGCGCGGCTGGTGGGCAGTGGCGCGGAACAGCGTGACGGCCAGCGCGATTATGCGCGGGCGGCCGCCGCAGCGTTCGCGCCGCGTGATGCCAGCGGCGCGCCGCAGATGATGCTGGCTGAAGCCGGGACGGGCATTGGCAAGACGCTGGGCTATCTGGCGCCAGCCGCGCTGTGGGCGCGCGAGGCGCAAGGGACCGTGTGGGTGGCGACCTTCACCAAGGCCCTGCAACGCCAGTTGGACGCCGAAACCGCGCGGGTGTGGCCCGATGCTGCCGAGCGCCGCGCCAAGGTGGTGGTGCGCAAGGGCCGGGAGAATTATCTGTGTCTGCTCAACCTGGAAGACGCGGTGCAGGGCGGTTTTGGCGGGCGCGCGGCGGTGTTTGCGCGGCTGGCCGAACGCTGGGCTGAGTATACGCGCGATGGCGACATGGTGGGCGGCGATCTGCCCGGCTGGCTGCCGCCGCTGTTTGGCCGCACCAGCTTTGCCGGGCTGACCGACAGGCGCGGCGAGTGCATCTATGCCGCCTGCCCGCATTATCGCAGCTGCTTTATCGAGCGGGCGACTCGCGCCAGCGCGCAGGCCGATCTGGTGATCGCCAATCACGCGCTTGTGATGATCAACGCGGCGCGCGGCCGGGCCGAAGGCAGCGGGCTGACGCGGCTGGTGTTCGACGAAGGCCATCACCTGTTCGACGCCGCCGATGCAACGTTCGCGGTGGCGCTGACGGGCCGCGAGGCGGTGGAGTTGAAGAACTGGCTGCTCGGCCCGGAACGCGCGGCGGGGCGCGGCCGGCGGCGCGGGCTGGCGGCGCGGCTGGCTGATGCGATCAGCTATGATGATGAGGCAGCGCAGGCGGTGGAACGTATTGCGGCAGCGGCGCGGCATTTGCCCGGCGAAGGCTGGCTGGGCCGAGTGGGCACCGACGATCCGGAGGGTCCGCTGGAAGGCCTGTTCGCTGCCGTGCGCGGCCAAGTGCTAGCGCGCGCCGAGGAGGCTGATCACGGCTATGGCCTTGAAACCGAAGTCGCCGAAGTGCTGCCGCGGTTGGTGGAAGCGGCTGCGGCGGCCAGTGCGGCATTGGGCGCGATGGTGACGCCGATGGCGCAACTGGAAGGCCGGCTGGCGCTGCTGCTGGAGGATCCACCCGATTGGCTGGATGGCGGGGCGCGAGCGCGAGTGGAAGGCGCGCGCGCCGGCTTGACGTTGCGGGCGCAGTTGCTGGGCGCGTGGCAGCAACTGCTGGCGCGCCTTGGAGGCCCGGCCGATCCGGATTTCATCGACTGGCTGGACCTGGCCCGGGCGGAAGGGCGTTTGCTCGATGTTGGCATCCAGCGGCGTTGGCTCGATCCGATGCGGCCGTTTTCCGGTGCGGTGCTGGAACCGGCGCATGGCGTGCTGGTGACGTCGGCCACGCTGCGGTCGCGGCCCGATGCGTCGGCCGATGATTGGCGGGACGCCGAACTGCGTACCGGTGCGGCGCGGCTGCCGCGCCCGGCCAAGCATTTCGCCGCCAGCAGCCCGTTCGATTATGCGACGCAGGCGCGCGTGCTGATCGTGACCGACGTGAAACCGCGCGATATCGCCGGGCTGGCGCACGCCTATCGCACGCTGATCGAAGCGGCGGGCGGCGGCACGTTGGGCCTGTTCACGGCCATTGCCCGGCTGCGCGCGGTTCATGCGCGGCTGGCGGATCCGTTGGCGCGCGCTGGCCTGCCGCTTTATGCCCAGCATGTTGATCCCATCGATACGGCAACGCTGGTCGATATCTTCCGGGCCGAGCCGGGGGCGAGTCTGCTCGGCACGGATGCGCTGCGCGATGGGGTGGATGTGCCGGGCATGTCCTTGCGGCAGGTGATCATGGAAGGCGTGCCGTGGCCGCGCCGCACCGTGCTGCATGCAGCAAGGCGGCTGGCGGGGGGCGGTAACAGCTTTGATGATCGGGTGGTGATGGGCCGGCTGGCGCAGGCGTTCGGCCGGCTGATCCGGCGGGCCGATGATCATGGCCATTTCGTGCTGCTGGGGCCGGCGGTGCCGTCGCGGCTGCTCGGCGCCTTCCCGCCCGGTGTGCCGATCGAGCGCGTATCGCTGGAAGAGGCGGTGCGATTGGTGAAGGCCGGCGTTTCGGCCTCTGGAATCGCCGCCAGTGATGTGCCAAGCCTTGGCCACACATGAAGACGCTCACGCTCTTGCGCCACGCCAAGTCCGGCTATGACGATCCCCTGCTGCGGGATTTCGATCGCCCGTTGAACGATCGCGGCCGGCGCGCGGCGATGAAGGTGGGGCAATGGCTGGGCGCTGCGATCAGGCGCGGCGACATGCCGGATTTCGCGCTGGTCTTTGCCTCGCCCGCCGTGCGTGTGCGCCAGACCATCGAAGGCCTGGAAGCCGGCATGAACCGCCCGCTGGCGCCAGTCTATGAACAGCGCATCTATCTTTCGTCATCCGCCACGCTGATCGAATTGTGCGCCGGTTTTTCCGACGAGTTTAGCGACGCCATGCTGGTTGGCCACAATCCGGGGCTGGAGGATCTGCTGCTGGAACTGGTGCCGCCGGGCGGGAAACTGCGGGCCGAGGCTGAGCTGAAATACCCGACCGCCACGCTGGCTCGGTTGGATATCGCCATCGACCGCTGGGCGCAGATTGATGGCGGCCGGGCGGAGCTGACCAAGTTCGTGCGGCCGCGCGATCTTGATCCGAGCCTGGGGCCGGACGACTAGAGTTTGAGAACCCGGCCCAACCGGCCGCGCACCGCCCACATGATGGCAGCGCCCGTGAGCGGGAAGGCGGCGTGGAGCAGCCAAAAGGCGCTGATGTCCATCGTCTCGTAAAAGCGGCCGAGCCAGCCCGAAATGGTGCTGCCAAGGAACACCGCGAACTGGACCGCGCCCAGCATCACGCCGGTGATGGCCAGCGGCGCGGTGCGGGAAAACAGCGCGTTCACCGTGGGCACCAGGTAGAGCCAGCCAGTGTTGAGCACGAGGTGGAAGACGACGACCCACAGGATCGGCGTGGGTGCCGGCCCGCTGCCCACCGCCAGCCACACAAAGGCGCTGCCAATCAGCGCCATGCCGATGCCGATCTTGCCCAGTTCCTTCGGCTCCTTGCCGCGCGCTGCCTGCCAGCGCCACAGCGCCAGTGCCGGCGGCACGGCGAGGATGGGGGCTAGGCTGTCAAACGCCTGCAGCCAGGTAACGGGCACGTCAAAGCCCAGCACCATGCGATCCAGATGATCGCGGCCCCACAGTGAATAGACGTTCCACACCTGCGATTGCGCCAGCCAGAACAGGCTGGTGAGCAGCATGACGCCGATCAGCGCTGCGATCGTTTTGCCATCGCCCGGTTGCAGCCGGGCGATGCGGCGGGTTTCGGGTGGGGTATCGGCCGGCATCAGGCCGTTGCCCACCAGCAGCGTGATCGCCGCCAGCGCCATGCAGCCGGAGGCTGCGGCAAAGCCCCATTGCCAGTTCACCCGTTCGCCCAGCGCGCCGATGAGCAGCGGGCCGAGGAAGGCGCCGGTGTTGAGGCCGGCGGCAAGAATGGAGAAGGCCGCATCGCGGCGACCATCGTCGCGGGCATAGAGATGACCGGTCTGTGCGTTCAGGTTGCAGCGCAACGCGCCCGCGCCGAATGCGCAGACCAGCAGGCCGGGCAGGAATGTTGCCGGGATCACCACCATCACCATGCCGGTCGTGGCCAGCACCGCGCCCAGAATGCAGGTGAGGCGCGGGCCCCAGTGGCGATCGCCCAACCAGCCGCCCAAAAGCGGGGTGACGAAGAAGAGGCCAAGATAAAGCCCCATAGTCTGGGTGGCGAGCGCCTGCAGACTCATCGGGCCGAACAGGCTTTCCAGCAGGCCGCGCCACGCATCGAAGCCGCCAACACTGGCCAGCTGATCGGGCGTGAACAGGAAATTCGCCATATAGAGGATGAGCAGCGCCTGCACGCCATAGACGCCGGCCGCCTGCAGCGCTTCCGCCACGGTGACGATGGTCAGGCCTACCGGATGGCCTGCGAAAGTGCGCGTTTCCCCCATGGCCAGCACCGTGGACGGTGGCCGCGTCACCCGCAAGGGGTGATTAGCGCGGGGCGTCCTCTGCAGCGCGCCGCCGCTCGCGTGCTGCACGTTTGGCTGCCTTTTGCGCTGCGCGGGCGTCGCGCTCGGCCTGCTCATCCGCCTTGCGGGCAGCGCGGCCGCGCTTGATGTCAGCCTCTTCCTGGCTTTCAGTGGCGGCGTCGTAGATGATTTCGCCGGCCTTGATCGGCGCGGTGATGATGGTTTTGGCGGCGCTCATCAGGCACCCGCTGAGCAGCAGCGGCAGGGGAAGCAGAAGCAACGGGCGCAACAACATGGTTACCTCGTAACAGCAGTTTACTGACTCTTTGATGAAGCCGCCTTAGCCAATTGCGGTTGCCGGCAGCGCCAGCAGCTTCGGAATCGCCGCCTTGAACGGAAAGAAGCCTTTCTTCGCGTGCGGCCAAGCGACATCGTCCCACGCCCGCCGCAACCGCACCAGTTGCACGCCGTCGGCGGCCAGCGCGGGGGCCAGCACGTCGAGCCGGTCCTTCACCGGGCCAACGGGCGCATCAGCGGTGATGATCTGCGTCAGCCGGTTGCGGGCGGCCCAATCGCGCATGGCGTCCACGCCGAAGGTGGCATCGACACGTTCCGGCCCCAGCCCCAGCCGCGTGGCGGCGCGTTGCAGACCGTCGGCCAGCATCGCCATCGCGACCTGGTGTTTCAGCGGCGCCGGGGTGCCACCGATATCAGCTGTCGCGGCCAGCGCCACGATGGCGCCGGGCAGGGCCAGCGTTTCAAGGCTGGTGTCTTCCGTGGTGACGAACAGCCCGGTGCGGACGTTGGGATCCGCCTGGATCACCGGTGCGGCGGGGATCGGTGGCGGGATGATGTCCGCCGGCCACGGTGTGGCCTCGCGGGCCAACGGCGCGTCCACGGCAAAGCGCCCGCCCGAAAGGTCGCGGATCAGATCGGCGCGGGCCAGATAAGTCTTCCCTGCCGTTTGCAGGCCCACCACCCAACGCCAGCCAAGCGTGTTGCTGGCCGGGCAAGCATCGAGGAGGTGCTTGTAGAAGAAGGCTGCCCCCAGTTGCCACGGCAGGCGCAGGGTGAAGCACCAGATGCTGGCAAAGCTCATCCGCACATGGTTGTGCAGCCAGCCGGTTTCGATCAGTTCGTGCACCCAGGTATCGAAACAGTCGATGCCGGTGTTGCCTGACAGTGCCAGTTCGTACCGGCGCTGCCACTTGCCGTCCTCGGCCAGCATCGCCTCCATGCGCACCACATCGGCCTGCCATCGCGTCCAGATTTCCGGGCGCTGCTGCAGCCAGCCGACCCAATAGGTGCGCCAGCACACTTCCTGTACGAATTTCTCCGCGCCGGTGAAACCATGAGCAGCGATGGCAGCGGCGGCGACTTCGGGTTCGCTTATCAGCCGGCGGCGGATGGCGGGGGACAGCAGCGACGTGGTCGCCTTGCCGTCTGGCCCGCCATCATGATTGCGCCGCGCGGCATAGGCGCGGCCGGCCAGCGGGACGAAGTCCTTCAGGCGGGCAAGGGCATCGTCGCGAGTGAGGGGGAAGCGCATGAAGGGCGGGATAGCGGCTCAGCCGCCGGAGCGCCCTTGCCGCGATGCCGCAGTGTCAGACCGTGAAGCTTTCCCCGCAGCCGCAGCTGCCCTTGGCGTTGGGGTTGTTGAACACGAAGCCGGCGGTGAAATCATCCTCGCGCCAGTCCATCGTGCTGCCGATAAGATACATCAGGCTGCCGCCGTCGACGAAAAGCGTGCCGCCGGGCGTGTCGATGCGCTCGTCTGCCGGCTTGGCGGCGGTCACATAGGCCAGATCATAGGCCAGGCCGGAACAGCCGCGGCGCGGGGTGGAAAGGCGCACGCCCACGGCATCGGCCGGGGCGGCGGCCAGGATGGCGGCGATGCGGTTGGAAGCCCCTTCGGTCACGATCAAGGGCGCTGGGCGAGGGCGGCGCAGCGTGGTGGTTTCCATCACAACATTCCCATCTCGAGCTTGGCTTCGTCGGTCATCTTGCCGGGGTCCCACGACGGCTCCCACACCAGGTTGACGTCGCAGCTTTGCACGCCCGGCACGGCGCACACGCGGATTTCAACTTCGCCGGGCATGGATTCGGCCACCGGGCAGGTTGGCGTCGTCAACGTCATCGTCACCACGGCGTGGCCGTTATCGACTTCGACGCCGTAGATGAGGCCAAGATCGTAGATGTTCACCGGGATTTCCGGATCGTGGATCTGGCGCAGGGCGGCAACAATTTCATCCACCAGGTCGCTGCTCGCGTCGGCAGGGGCCGGCTCGGGCTTCTGTTTCAGGAAGCCATCGAGATAATCCGGTGTGTGGCCACTCGATTCCGCTTCCTGCATGGCGCGGATGGGCGGCGCCTTGGCCACCGGCTTGGCTTCGTTGACTTCTTCAACTTCGAAGGCGCGATCAGACATTATTTGACCCCAAAAATACGGGAAACACGGGAAAGGCCATCCACCAGCCGTTCGACATCGCGTGGGCTGGAATAGAGGCCGAAACTGGCACGGGCGGTGGCCGGCACGCCGAGCAGGTTCATCAACGGCTGGGCGCAATGATGCCCGGCGCGGATGGCCACGCCCGCTTCATCCAATATGGTGCCGATGTCGTGCGGATGCACCCCCTGCATGGTGAAACTGAGGATGCCGGCGGAATCTTCTGGGCCCCACAGGCGGATGCTGTTGAGACCCGAGAGGGCTTCGCGGGCCTGGCGCACCAGTGTGGCCTCGTGGGTGTGGATGCGGTCGAGCCCGATGCTTTCCACATAATCGATGGCGGCGGCCAGGCCGATCACACCTTCGATGTGCGGCGTGCCGGCCTCGAAACGGCCGGGCGGCGGGGCATAAGTCGTCTTCTCGAACGTCACCGTTTCGATCATGGCGCCGCCGCCCTGCCAAGGCGGCATGGAGGCGAGAATCTCGGCCCGCGCCCACAGCACGCCGATGCCGGTCGGGCCATACAGCTTGTGGCCGGACAGCACATAGAAATCGCAATCGAGCGCCGCCATGTCGAGCGCGAGGCGCGGCGCGGCCTGGCAGCCATCGACCATGAGCAGTGCACCGGCGGCGTGGGCGGCATCGGCGATGTGGCGCACATCGGCAATGCCGCCGAGCACGTTGGAGATATGGGCGATGCTGACCAGCCTGGTTTCCGGCCGGATCATGGCGATGAGCGCATCTTCATCGATGCGGCCATCGTCGGTGAGCGGCGCGACGTCGAGCACGGCGCCGCTGCGTTCGCACAGCATCTGCCACGGCACGATATTGCTGTGATGCTCAAGTGCGGAAATCAGGATGCGGTCGCCGGCCTTGAGGCGCTGGCCCCAACTTTGGGCGACCAGGTTGATGCCTTCAGTGGCGCCGCGCACGAACACGACTTCGTCCGGCGATGCGGCGCCGATGAAGCGGGCGACAGTGGCGCGGGCTTCCTCGAAGCGCAGCGTCATGGTGGCGGAGCGTTCGTACACACCGCGATGCACGGTGGCATAATCCGGGCCATAGACGCGGGCGATGGCGTCGATCACCGCTTGCGGCTTCTGCGAGGTCGCCGCCGTGTCGAGATAGGCCCAATCGCCGGCAAGCCCGGGGAAATCGCCCTTCAGATCGAGCAAGGCAGGCGCGGTGGCCACGGTCACGCCGCCGTCTCCAGCAACGACGTGATCTCGGCGTCCAGCGCTTCGGTGGTCGCTTCGTCCAGGCCCTCCAGCGCGTCCGAAAGGAAGGCGCGGGTGAGCAGGGCGCGGGCCTGGGCCGGCGGCACACCGCGGCTGGTCATGTAGAACAGCGCGTTGTTGTCGATCTCGCCGATGGCGGCGCCGTGGGCGCATTTCACATCGTCGGCAAAGATTTCCAGCTCCGGTTTGGCGTTGGCGGTCGCGCCGCGGTTGAGCAGGATGGCCTTGAACGACTGGCTGGCGTCGGTCTTCTGGCCTTCGCGTGCCACGGCGACCTGGCCGAGATAGGAGGTGGTCGCCGTGCCGCCGGCGACGGCGCGCACGATCTGGCGGCTGGTGGAATTGGGGCCGACATGGCGGACGGTGGTGACCAGTTCGATGGTTTGCGCGCCCTTGCCGATCAGGATCGCGCCCAACTGGAAATCAGCGCCGTCGTGCAGCGTCACGTCGAGCGCGATGCGGCCATAGGCGCGGCCGGAATCGAGGATGGTCAGGCGGTACGCGCCGCCCGCACCGATGCTGATGGCGAGGTGGCGGATGCCCTCTTCGCTGGCGCGGATGATGTCGCTGTGCGTCTCGCCGGCCGGCACCACGACGGGTTCGACCGCGACCGGCCAGTGGCGGGCGACGGCAGCGAGGTCGCTGTAGCGCCAGGCTTCATTCTTGCGGGTGGGGAGCGCGCTCATGCCGCGATGGCGGAATAGCCTTCCGCCTCCAGCTTGTGGGCCAGTTCCGCGCCGCCCGAATGGACGATGCGGCCATCCATCAGCACGTGAATATGATCGGGCACGACATAATCGAGCAGGCGCTGATAATGGGTGATCAGCAGCGTGGCACGATCGGCGCCGCGCATGCTGTTAATGCCGTCGGACACAACGCGCAGCGCGTCGATGTCGAGGCCGGAATCCGTTTCATCCAGCACCGCCATGAACGGCTGCAAGATGTGCATCTGCACCATCTCGTTGCGCTTCTTCTCGCCGCCCGAAAAACCCTGGTTCACGGCGCGCTTCATCATGTCGAACGGCAGGCCCAATTTTTCGGCCGCGGCCTTGGCCAGCTTCATGAATTCCGCGCCCGACGCTTCCGGTTCGCCGCGCAGCGTGCGCTGGGCGTTAAGCGCCGTGCGCAGGAACAGCAGGTTCGAAACGCCGGGGATCTCCACCGGATATTGCAGGCCCAGGAACAGCCCGGCCGCAGCGCGCTCGTGCGGGGCCTTGGCCAGCAGGTCCTCGCCGCGGAAGGTGACGCTGCCACCGGTCACTTCATAGCCAGTGCGGCCGGCCAGAACATAGGACAGGGTGGATTTGCCGGCGCCGTTCGGTCCCATGATGGCGTGCACCTCACCGGCATTCACGGTCAGTGTCAGGCCCTTCAGGATGGTCTTGCCATCAATTTCGGCGGTGAGATTGTCGATAACGAGCATGGGATTCCTAGCGGGTTTCGTTCTGGCGCTTGACGATGGTGACCACCGCGTTCTCGCGCAGTTCTTTTTCGATGACGCCAACGCTGGCTTCAGCAACGGCCTCGGCCTGGTTGGCTGTGTGGTTCGGGTGGCCAAGGCGATCGAAGGAGGCGACCTTGAGCCTGAGTGCGCCACGCAGCGGGCGGCAGGCCTTCACCGCTTCGATGGCGATGCTGCCGGCGGGGTCGTTCGACACGTCGGCAGCGGCGACCTTGTCATCCACGCACTTGCCGTAATCGGCGGTCAGCTTGTCGAGCTCGGCGCGCAGCTGCTGGCCCTTGGGATCGACGCGCGGCGGTGCCGCGTCGCAGGCGGCAAGCGACAGCAGCAGAGGCAAGGCAAGCGCCAGCCTCATCCCACGCTGCCTTCCAGGCTGATGCCGAGCAGTTTCTGCGCTTCCACCGCGAACTCCATCGGCAGCTGCTGCAGCACTTCACGGCAGAAACCGTTGACGATCAGGCTGACGGCAGCTTCCGCATCCAGCCCGCGCGATTGGGCATAGAAAAGCTGATCATCGCTGATCTTCGACGTGGTGGCTTCATGCTCGATGGTGGCGCTGGGATTGCGCACCTCGATATAGGGCACGGTGTGGGCGCCGCACTGGCTGCCGAGCAGCAGGCTGTCGCACTGGGTGTGATTGCGCGCGCCTTCCGCCGTCGCCGCCACCCGCACCAGGCCCCGGTATGTGCCGCTCGAACGGCCGGCGGAGATGCCCTTGGAGACGATCGTGGAGGTGGTGTTCTTGCCCAGATGGATCATCTTGGTGCCGGTATCGGCCTGCTGGCGATTGTTGGTGACGGCGACCGAATAGAATTCGCCCACCGATCCGTCGCCCGACAACACGCAGCTCGGGTATTTCCAGGTGATGGCGCTGCCGGTTTCGACCTGTGTCCAGCTCACCTTGCTGTTCTTCCCCAGGCAGTTGGCTCGCTTGGTGACGAAATTATAGATGCCGCCCTTGCCTTCCGCATCGCCGGGATACCAGTTCTGCACGGTCGAATATTTGATCTCGGCATCATCGAGCGCGACCAGTTCCACCACGGCGGCATGCAGCTGATTTTCATCGCGCATCGGGGCGGTGCAGCCTTCCAGATAGGAGACGTAAGAGCCCTTGTCGGCGATGATCAGCGTGCGTTCGAACTGGCCGGTGTTGGCGGCGTTGATGCGGAAATAGGTGCTCAGCTCCATCGGGCAGCGCACGCCCGGCGGAATGTAGACGAAGGTGCCATCGGAGAAGACGGCGCAGTTCAGACAGGCAAAATAATTGTCGGTGACCGGCACGACGCTGCCCAGCCACTTCTTCACCAGATCGGGATATTCCTTCACCGCCTCGCTGATCGAGCGGAAGATAACGCCGGCCTTTTCCAGTTCGGCACGAAAGGTGGTGGCGACGGACACGCTGTCGAACACGGCATCCACGGCGATTCGGCGCGAACCTTCGACGCCGGCCAGCATCTTCTGCTCCTCGATCGGGATGCCGAGCTTTTCATAAGTGCGGCGGATTTCGGGATCGAGTTCATCGAGCGAGGCCAGCGTCGGCTTGGCCTTGGGCGCGGCGTAATAATAAGCGTCCTGATAATCGATCGGCGCGATATCGAGCTTTGCCCAATCCGGGCTTTCCATTGCTTCCCACTTGGCAAAGGCCTTCAGCCGCCAATCGAGCAGCCATTCGGGCTCGCCCTTCTTGGCGGAGATGTAGCGGACGGTATCGTTGGTCAGCCCCTTGGGTGCCATTTCCGATTCAACGTCGGTGGAAAAGCCCCATTTGTAGGTTGCAAGATCAGCAACCGCGGCACGTGCTTCGGCGTCCTGGATGGGGGCATCCTGAACAGGTTCATTGTCCACGGCAGTGGCAGACACGTCTTCAGACATCACTCGTCTCTTTCAGTCAGTCAGCCAGCGCCGGGGCGGGCGCCGCCAATGGTGCCGCCGCTGCCGCCGGCCGCACCAGATCGGCCAGTGTCACGGCGGCAAGCGCGCCACGCACGGCCTGGTTGATCGGGGCCCAATGGCCCCGGACCGCGCAATGGCCTTCCATCACGCAGTCGTTCACGTCGTTCCCGGCACAGCTGGTCAGCGCGATCGGGCCATCCACCGCTTCCACCACGTCCACGACACTGATGTTGGCCGGGTCGCGGGAAAGGGTGAAGCCACCGGCAACGCCGCGCGATGCGGTCAGCAGCCCGCCACGCGCCAGTGTGCCCATCAGCTTGGCCACGGTGGGCGCCGGGATCATCGTCAATTCCGCCACCCGCGCCGCCGACAGCTTTACACCCGGCTCACGCGCGGCTGCAGCCATCACGACGACGGCATAATCGGCAAGGTTGGTGAGACGAATCAAGCGTCGGTTCCCGGTGGTGCCCGCAAAGTGGACAAATCTGGTCTACTTATGCGGTTCGGGCCGGCCAGTGTCAAGTTTTGCGCCGCCTTATGCCCCGCTTTCGGCTCAGGCGATGCGCACCAGATTGGGTAGGCCGGGCAAGTGCCGGCGCTGGGTCATGGTGGCGCGGGTGAGCGGGGCGAGCTGGGCCAAAAAGCGGGCCGGGGTAAGGCCGGTGAAGGCGCTGAATTCGCGGATGAAATGTGCCTGATCATAGAAGGCATCGCCCGCCGCATCCGACCAGCCTTGCGCATCGCCCATGCCCAAGCGCACCGCAGCGCTCAGCGCACGATATTTGCGCGCCAACAGCTTGGGCGAAGTGCCGTAGATTCGGTTCGTGAGCCGTTCGACTGAACGGGACGACATGCCTGAAGCCGCCACCAGTGCATCAAGCTGTGGATTGGGGCTGGCGGTGAGCCATTCATCGGCCAGCCGGGTGAACCAGCAGGCGGCGTGACGGTTGGCCGCCAGCCGCGCCTGCAGGAAATCGGTGACACCTTGCAGCGGCCGGCATTGGTGGATGCGCTGGCAAGTGCGTCCATCAGGTTTGTCACCAGCGCCGGTGGCAACACGCCGCCCAGATCGGTGGCATTGTCGGCCAGTTCGTCGGCCGAAAGCCCGATCAGCTCGGCCCAGCCAAGGGGCAGCAGGCCAATGCCAAACAAGCGAAGCCGCGTATTTGCACTATAATGGGTGGGTGCGGTGGTCGGGCCCTGCAGGATGGCCCCACTGCCCTCCCATTGCCTGCCGGATTTATAGTTGTTGCGGGCCACGCCATCGACCAGCAGCCGGATCTGGCCCAGTTCGGCGCGCATCAGATCAGAAAACCCCGGCGCTGCGGTTTCGAACCAGTAAAGCGCCGACACGTGCAGCCGCAGTGCCGGCGGCGGCTCGAAATACTGGATGGAAATCATGGCCTGCCCTCCCCGGCTGGTCATGCCCTGTCCGCTGCTGCCACAGCAGTCACTGCAACCCTGTGGCTGAACGTTAACAGAAAGAACCATTTTGGCAACGCGCCACAAAAAAGCGGCCCGGACAGCAAAGCCATCCGGGCCGTTCAAGTTCGGGAAGGCCTGAAAAACTGGCCTTCCACGGGTCGCATCCTGTTCATAGGCCTGGCCGGCGGCGATGGATTGTAGATATCCGACAGGATCGCCCTCTTGCGCGGCGCGGCAAAGCCCGTAAGCCGGCCGCCATGGGCAGCACCACCACGCAAGCGCCAGGCCGTCTGGCCTTTCCGGCCATGATCACTGGATCCGCCTGCCTGGCCTTTGGCCCGTGGCTGGTGCGATTGGCCGATGTTGGGCCGCTGGCTTCGGCCTTCTGGCGGCAGGCGCTGGCCGTCCCGTTCCTGCTGGCGCTGGCCTTTGTCGTGCGGTCCCCCGGCGGCAAGCCGGCGGGCTTTGCCGGCACCACTTTGGATATTGTTGGGCTGACGGCGCTGGCCGGCTTCGCCTTTGCGGCTGATCTGTCCGTCTGGCACCTCGGCATCATGCGCACCACGCTGGCCAATTCGACACTGTTGGCCAATGCCGCCACGTTCATGCTGCCGCTATATGGCCTGCTCGCGCTCGGCCAGAAATTGTCCCGGCCGCAATGGTGGGCGCTGGCCTCTGCGGCGGCGGGGGTGACCCTGCTGCTTGGCCGCAGTGCCGAACTGTCGCCGCGTCATTTCGCGGGCGATCTGCTTTGTCTGGCGGCCGCTGTCTTTTACACCATCTATCTGATCGCCATCGAAAAGGTACGCGGCACACTGCAGGCGATGCCGGCGCTGGCGCTGGCAACGCTGGCTTCCGCCCTCGCGCTCGCTCCCTTGGCGGCAAGTGGCGTGTTCTGGCCGCAGGATTGGACCCCGGTGCTGGGCCTTGCCATTGGCAGCCAGGTGGTGGGCCAGGGCCTGATTGTCTATGCCGTGCGCCACCTGTCGCCGCTAGTTGTGGGTCTGTCGCTGTTGGTGCAGCCGGCCATCAGCGCGATGATCGGGGCATGGCGCTTTGGTGAGGTGCCGGGGTCGCTGGAAATGGTCGGCGCGCTGATGGTGGTGGCCGCGTTGGTGATCGCACGGCTGCCCAGCCGAGGCTAGAATTTCGGCTGCGCTGTCCAACCCGGCTTCTGCCAGCGGTTGGCGACGGCGAGCCCAACGCGCCACGCCGCCTCGGCCTCCTGCGCGGCGGCTTCGAATGTGAAGCTGCTGCGCACCTCGTCACAAGGCTGGTGATAGCAGCGCTGGTTGTAATCATCGATCAACGCTTGCCCGGCCGTCACGCCGCCGGCCACGAGATCGCGCCCGGCACGGAAGGCCAGCGCCGGCACGCCCAGCCGCGCAAAGGGGAAATGGTCGGACCGGAAATACCAGCCGGCTTCCGGGTTGGGTTCGGGCACCACCACCAGCCCCATGCCCTTGGCGGCATCGCCCAGATCGGTTTCCAGCGTGGTGCGAGCGCCGCCGATCAGTTCCAGGCTGCGGGTGCGCGGCAATTGCACGTGCGGATCGAGATTGATCACCGCCACGGTGGTGGCCAAGGGGAACAGCGGGTTGGCCGCATAATGTTCGGCACCGAGCAGGCCCTTCTCCTCCGCCGTCCACGCTGCAAACACCAGCGTGCGCGCCGGGCGCGGGCCGGCGGCAAAGGCGCGGGCGACCTCGATCAGTTCGGCGATGCCGGTGGCATTGTCGATGGCGCCATTGCGGATGGCGTCACCCTTCGTATCGGCCACACCCTGCCCGTTGGCATCCCAGTGCGCGCCGAACAGCACGGTCTCGCCAGCCTGCGTCGTGCCGGGCAGCTTGCCCACGACGTTGTAACTGGTGAACGGCGTCGCGGTCAGCCGGCCGCTCGCGCTGGCGGTAGCGGGCAGCGGCAGGGCGCGGAAATCGGCTTTGCGAGCGGCGGCCTTGGCGCGGGCCAGATCCAGGCCCGCGGCGGCCAGCAGTCGCTGGCCCAGCCCGCCTTCGATCCAGCTGGCAAAGCGGAAAGCGCCGCCAAATGTCGTCGCGCCCGGCACCATCTGCGCCACGCGCTCGGTGCCGACCAGTTGCGCCAGCGGATAGGAGGCGGCGAAATCCTCATGCAGCACGATGGCGCCCACGGCGCCGGCCTTGGCGGCGGCTGCCATCTTGATGCCGACGCGGCCAGCATAAGTAAGGCGGCGGCCTTCGAAGCCCAGATCGGCCCCGGCTTCACCATCAGGATCGCCGGCGAGCAGCAGCACCACCTTGCCGGCCACATCCACCCCGGAATAGGGGTCATGGCCGCCCGCCACCACGCCGAAGCCGGCAAAGACCATCGGCGCGGCGCCGATCGCCATGTCGCCGGGCAAGCGCAGCGCCAGCGTGGCGTTCTCGCCCAATCGAATCGGCAGCGCCGTGCCGTTCATCTGCACCGACAGTGCGGCGCCGGGCGCGCGGTCCAGGCGGATCAGCGGCACCGGTTGCAGCCAGCTGCCCTGCGGCCCGGCCGGTTCCAGCCCGGCGGCCTGGAAGCGGGCGGCGAGGAAGGCCAGCGTTTGCGCCTCGCCCACCTCGCCCGGCCCCCGCCCGGCAAAGGCGTCTGATGCCAGTGTTTTCACGTCATCCCCGATTCGGGCGGCGGAGAAACTGAAGGGTGCAGCCGCCACCGGCGCGGTGAGGAGAAGGGCGGAGAGTAGAAGGGTGCGCATGGCGACAACCTTGGCCCTTTGCCCGCCTGCTCGCAAGCTCTGGCGGGATGGCGCGGCTGCGGCTATGTTCATGGCTCGTTCCTGTTTTCCTGCTGGATTTGCCCGTGACCGAAGCCATCATTGCTGTTGTTGCCCTGATTGCCGGCCTGATTGGGGGCTGGGTGCTTGGAAACCGGTCTGTGGCGGCACTGACGACCGAGCGTGACGAGGCCAGGCGCGAAGCCGACGAGCGCCGCACGAAGATCGCCGAAACGGCGGTGGAGATCGCTGCCCTGCAGGCGCAACGCGACGAACGCGAGCAATCGCATGCCCGTCAGCTGGAGGAATTGAACACCCGTTTCGAGGCGCTGGCCGGGCGCGTGCTGGAACAGGCGCAGAGCCAGTTGATCACGCGTGCCGAACAGCGTTTCGCCGAAGCGGAAACCAAGAATCAGGCCAATCTGAAAGCCGTCCTCGGCCCCGTCGCCGAAACGCTTGCCAAATATGAAACCAGGCTGGGTGAAGTGGAGAAGGTGCGCGCCGAAAGCTATGGCGCGCTCACCCAGGCGCTGGAACAGGTAACCCAGGGCCAGGTCCGCGTGTCGGACGAGGCGGCGCGGCTGGTGACGGCACTGCGGAGCAGCGGTAAGACATCAGGCAGTTGGGGCGAACAGCAACTGGCGAACACGCTGGAAATGGCGGGCCTGCGCGCCGGCATCGATTTCACCCTGCAAACCCACATGCCCGGTGACGGCGGCGGCAAGCGGCCCGATGCCATCATCAAGCTGCCGGGCGATCGCCAGTTGATCGTCGATTCCAAGTGCAGCCTGAATGATTATCTGGCCGCGCTTGAGGCCGGCAACGATGTTGACCGGCTGGCCGCGATGAAGCGCCACGCCGCCGCCGTGCGCCTCCACGCCCGCGGCCTGTCGGAAAAGGCCTATTGGACCGAGTTTGGCGCGGCCGCCGATTTCGTCATCATGTTCATCCCAGGTGAAAACTTCCTTTCCGCCGCAATGGAGCATGATCTGGCGCTGCTGAGCTGGGCCTTTGAACAGCGCATCCTGCTGGCCGGGCCGATCAACCTGCTCGCGATTGCCAAGACGGTGGCGCTCAACTGGCGGCAGGACAAATTGGCCGACGAAGCCCGCGAGATCGGTAAGCTGGGGGCCGATATTTATAGCGCCATTGCCGTAATGGCCGATCACCTGGCCCGGATGCGCAAGAATCTCAGCGAGACTGTCGGCAATTACAATGATTTCGTCGGCTCACTGGAACGCAATGTGTTGCCCAAGGCGCGGCGCTTTGCCGATATGGGCGTTGAACAGGGCAAGAAGCCGGTGCCCCAACTCGCCGCCATCGATGTGCCGGTGCGCACCGAACAGGCGACCGAACTTCTGCCGCCGCCGTCCGCTGCCGAATGATCAGTCGAACACGCCCGCCACGATCAGGATCAGGAAATAAAGGCTGAGCGTGAAAGCCGCTGCGATCGACAGATAGGCGGTGCGCCAGCCGGCGCTGAACACGCCAAGGCCATAGGCACCGCGCAGCGACGCGAACATGTGCAGCGATGGCGCCAGCAGAAGCGGCACCCAGAAGGCCTCTGTCACGATGTTGGCTGTCAGCGCCAGGCTGCCGGCAATGAACAGCAGGCTCATGAAGCTGATCGAATAGAGCGCGAAAATGGCATGATCATACACGCCAACACCGCGTTTCCACAGGAACACCAGCCACAGCCAGGGCAGCGACATCGGCACCAGCAGGAAGCTGAGTTTATAGGCCTTGGTCTGCAACTTGTAGAGCACCAGCCGGGGATTCTTCAGCGCTTCGCTGCCCTTGGCGTCCAGCGCCTTGACGCCGGTGTTGACCTTCAATTTGCCTGACCGGGCGGAGGCTTCGATCTCGTCGGCGATCTTGTTGGTGACGCTGACATTGGCACCGGGCACGCCAACGGCGGTCACCAGGCGGCGCCCAGCTTCCAGTTCGGCCAGCTTTGCCGTGTCGCCCCTGGCCTTTGCTTCGATAATGCCGGCATCGATATCGGCCAGCGCCTTGGCAATGCCGGCTTGGTCGCTGGCGACGGCAGCCTTGCCGGAACCCTGATCGGCCGTGCCCACCGTGTCGTTGATGCTGACGAACGACAGCACGAAGAACATCAGGAAGATGACCATCAGGAACAGTGGCACCGGCGCGACATAGCGGGCGCGGTGGCCGTCGATATAGCTGCGGATCAGCGTGCCCGGCCGGAACAGCAGCATCGGCAGCGTTGTCCACGCCTTGCCGTCGAAATGGGTGATACCATGCAGGAATTCGTGGAACACATCGCCGATGCTGCGGTGCAGATGGGCGCGTTGGCCGCACTTGCTGCAGAACGGGCCAGACAGCGCGGTGCCACAGTTGGCGCAGGCGCCGCTCTGCCCGCCGTCGCCCGCAGGCCGATCCAGCGCATTGGCAGCCAGGCCAGCCGTGACCAAGGCGCCTGCCGCTTCGATCTGGTCAGACATCAAGCCCCCCGGTGTCTTTGAACTGTGCCTGTGAACGCGGTGATATTTGGCGTGAAATCCACAGCAAAGGCAAGTGGACAAGCCGCCACCACATTGCTTCGCCTGTGCCCCGGCGCTAGGGTTCAGGCCAAGATAGGGAGATAATGATGGCGGGCGTGAACAAGGTGATACTGGTCGGACGGCTGGGCAAGGATCCGGAATCGAAAACCTTCGCCAATGGCGGCACCGTGGTGCAGTTCACCATGGCCACGTCGGAAAACTGGCGCGACAAGGCCACCGGCGAGCGCAAGGAAAAGACCGAGTGGCACAACATCGTCATTCGCAACGAGAATATCGGCCGGGTTGCCACGCAATATCTGCGCAAGGGCAGCGAAGTCTATGTCGAAGGCGCGATCGCCACGCGCAAATGGCAGGATCAGAACGGCGCTGACCGGTACACCACTGAAATCGTTATCGGGCCGTTCAAGGGTGAGCTGACGCTGATCGGCGGCCGTGAAGGCGGCGGCGGGACGGCTGGTGGCGGTGGTGGCCGCGGTGCCGATGATTTCGGCGGCGGCGGCGGCGGCGGCGGTGGCGCGCCTGCGGGTGGCGGCTTTGGCGGTGCACCGGCGGGTGGCGGCAAGCGGCCGGGCGCGTTTGACGACGATCTCGACGACGACGTGCCGTTCTGAGGTTCAGCTCTTCTTCAGCACCGCAAACGGGCTGCGCAGGGCAACCGCTTCATCTTCGCTGATCACGCCGGCCACGCTTACGGCCGAGCGCGGATAGGGATCAAGGCCCAGCGCAAAGGCCTGGGCGGTGATCTCGCCAAGATCGACGATGTCGCCCTCCAGCGGTTCAACGTCGAGATCGGCGCTGGACAGTTCGATCTCGCCGCCCTCGGGCGTTGCTTGCGTCAGCAGCAGCGCGATGCGCTCCGTCACCAGGAATGGCACCGGCTCGGCGCTGGCCACGCAGGGCTGGGTGCCGGCACCGTGCACTTCGCCGGTGATGCGGATGCCGTTGGTGTCGCGCTTCACCTCCAGCGACGCCGTCAACCGATCGAGGCTGAGCAGGGTAAAGCGGCCGGCCAGCGCGGTGCGTTGGCCGGCATCGGCTTCGAGCATATGCTGCTTGGGGCTGCCGATTTCGTGGGCGCGCACTACGTGGCTGAATTCAGGGGCGGCGCTGCTCACGGGGTCGGCTCCAGATCGCCGGCGGCCAGCCGGTCATAGGGGGTGTCAGCAAGGCGGCTCCACAGGCCCAGCGCAGCCGCTGCCACGAAGGCGACCGCGGCATCGGCCACCGGTGCGCCGCGATAGAGATTGCGGCGCAGGGCCTGGCCCATGGCTTCGGCATCGCCGCGCGCATCGCGATAGGCGCCGATGCGGCCGCCCAGCGCGGCCATCATGCGGCCCATGTGCTTGGGGATCACCTGATCACCAATGCCGTCCTGGCGCAGATTGCCCTCCATGTCGGTGAGGAAATGATCGGCCAGATCGGCCGAAAGCTGCGCCGCCGGGTGGTGGGCATCACCGCCGGCCACCTCTTCCAGCCGCAGCAGCAACAAGGACAGCACCAGCACCACCATGTCGAAGCGGCCATCCAGTGTATCCGGCACGGCCCCTTCCACATAATAATGCGGCTGCCGCGCTTCGTTCACCACGGCGGCATAAAGCGGTGCCACCGGGGACGGCGATGCGCCGCCAACAAGGCGTTTCAGGCGATCAATCAGACCCATGCGAGGACGCGCTAGCATAATCGCCTCGGCTGGCATAATGAACTTGCCGAACAGGGATGTCGCAGCGGGGGCGGCGCTGGAGTGTGAGATGAAGACCGGATTTGCCACCATAGTATTGATCGGTGCCGCCCTGGCCACCAGTGGCTGCTCGCGCATCAAGGCGCAGCAGGGCTATCTGATCGATGAAACCCTGTTCACCTCGATCCTGCCGGGTGTGGACAATCGCGAATCGGTTTCACGCACCCTGGGCCGGCCAACGTTCGCGGCCCAGTTCGATACTGGCAGCTGGTATTATGTCAGCCGCCTCACCGGCCAATATGCGTTTGCCGCGCCGAAAACCCTGCAGCAGCAGATCCTGATCGTCAGCTTCGATGAACAGGGCAATGTGTCGACCGTGCAGCGCCGCGGCATGGAAAAGATCGCCCGCATCAACCCCGAAGACGACAAGACCGCAACGCTCGGCAAGTCGGAAAGCTTCTTCCAGGAGTTGTTTGGTAACGTGGGCCAGGTCGGTGCCGCCGGCGGCCCGCTGGGTGGCCAGCCGACAGGACGCGACGGCCCGCGCTGATCAGCGTCGCCGCGATGTGCCGCGCGCTTCTGCTGGCCGGCCTGCTTGCCGCCCCGGCGCTGGCCGCTGATCAGCGGCCCGATCCTGTTGCCCAACCGCGCCTAGAAGGCCGTTGGCTGGGCCTTGCCGCCTCCGATGCGCCCGCCGCCTTGTGGTGGGCTGGCCCCGCCCAACGCGATGCCGCCGGGTCCGACACGCTGGGCGAAGCGCTGGCCAGCGTTCCGGGCCTGATTCTCACCCCTGCTCCCGGCAATGGCACGGCCGCGCTGATCGTGCGCCACGGCCGCAGCCAGCCCGATGTGCCGTTCGGCCCGGTGGCCCAGCCCGGCGCGCCGCTGCTGCTCGCTGGCCTGTTCGATCACGATCTGTTGCTGGTGGCGCCCGCCGGCGGGCTGGGCGGCGCGGCAGGTGAACTCAGTCTGTCTCTGCGCCGGCCCGGCGACCGGCTGGCCGGGTTGGGCGAGTTTGCCGCCGGCGCGTTCGGTAGCCGCCGCGTGCTGGCGCGGATCGATGTGCCGGTGAGCAAGGGCATGCGGCTGGGGTTGGGTGCGCATGTGCAGCATGATCTGGGCTGGCTGCACAACACGACCACCGGCGAAAGACTTAATCGCGGCTTGCGCGGCGGGCTGGCGGGCACGCTCGACATCGATTTGGCCCCCACGCTCAGCCTGGCGCTGACCAGCCTTTATGCCCGCAGCAAGGCGGGCAATCTGCCGGCCTTTGCCTGCGATCCCAATGCGCCGGCAACATGCGATGGCCGCTTTGCCAGCACCGGGTCTCCCGATCTCGGCGCGCAACCGCCGGGCCAGCGCGCTGATGTGGCGCTGCATGATCTGCGGCTGGTGCATCAGCGTGAGGCGCTGCGGCTGGAACTGATCGGCACTCTGGCGCGGCAGACCGGGCAGCTTGGCCTTGATCTGGGCCAATCCAGTCGCCTGGCCAATCCAGTTGCCGCCGGCTATGGCCTGATTGCCCGAAGCGTTGAGGAAAATCAGGGGCTTGATCTGATTGGCCAGGCGCAGGTGGGCGCGCTGACCGTGCGTGCCGGGGCCGGTTTCAATGCGGCGCAGACACGCCGTGATGCCATCGATACGCTGGCCGGCGCGGTGCTCGCCGATCGTCAACTGCGCCAGGATCGTGACAGCTTTCATGGCTTTGGCCAGTTGCGGCTGGAAGCCGGCCATGGCCTGGCGCTGGAAGCCGGGGTGCGGGTCGACCGCCAGACGCTGACGCTGGCCGTGAGCGACCGCCGCACCGGCTGTGCGCCCAATGCCATACCCTGCCTTGCGCCGGCTGGCCCGGCCAGGCTGGAACGCACGCTCTTCACCCCTGAACTTGCGCTGTCGTGGGCGCCTTCACCCCATTTGCGGCTGTTTGCGCGCAGTGCCCGCAGCGCCCGGCTGCCGGGCTGGAACCTGCTGGCTCGCAGTACGGCCGAACTGGTGCTGATGCCGGATGAAACCGGCTGGCACCACCAGGCCGGGGTGAAGGCCAATCTGTGGGATGGCCGCGCGCGCATGGACGCCAGCGGCTTTGTGGCGCGCACACCAGGGCTTGTCTCGCCGCTGCTCGGAATTGATCCGCTGGCGATGGCAGCGGCGGCGGCTCAACGGCACGACATGCGCAATCACGGGGTTGATGTGGTGGTGAGCGCGCGTCCTCTGGTCCAGTTGGAACTGTCGGCGACTCTTGGCTGGCAACAGGCGCGCTGGACCGGAGTGGTGCCGGCGGGCGGGCCCAATCGTCCGCTCTATGCGCCCGATACCACGGCCAGCCTGTCGGCGGCGTGGCGGCAGTCGCTGGTGGGCACCCGTTCCATGCTGGTACCGCGCGTGGCCGCGCGCTGGCGCAGCGCCATGGCGGTGGGGCCGGCACTGGGTCTGACCGATGGGATCTCGCCCGGTGGCTGGCAGGTGGCCGCCGCCCTGCAATTGGAGATCCCCGATGGCGGCTGGCTGATGAGCCTGGAGTGCGAGAATTGCCTCGACCAGACGCTCACCGACGGCGCCGTGGTTGGCTTGCCCACGCTGAACCCGCCTCGCTGGTGGCAGCTGCGCTTCACACGGCGATTCTGATTGGCGGTTTTTGTCTGGTCTAAAGTGGCACGAAAGCCACGTTTTGGCGTCTTTTCGCGCCTTATTGCGCTGCGATGACAAAATTCCGCTTGCACCGTGGGGGACAAGCCCGCTTTAAGCCATTCATCAGGGGAAAACTGATACCAATTGCCCCCCGAGGGGCGTGTTTCACGAGAAGGGGAATTTATGGCCATTGAAGCCAAGAGCGGACGCAATACCTCGGCGCTGATGAAGCCGCTGACGCCGCAAGGCCCGCTCGCCGCCATTGTGGGCGCCAGCCCGCTGCCGCGCGGTCAGGTTGTTGCCAAGGTGTGGGACTATATCCGCGCCAACAATCTGCAGAAGCCGACCGACAAGCGCGTGATCCTGGCCGATGCCAAGCTGAAGCTGGTTTTCGGCAAGGACGAATGCACGATGTTCGAAATGAACAAGTTCATCGCCCAATATCTGAAGTAAGCACTTCGGAACGAGATGTAAGGGGCGCTGCCGGGGATGACCCGGTAGCGCCCCTTTCGCGTTCAGGGGCGGGCATTCAGTCTGGCAGTTTCCGGAAGCGCGCGATGAAGAAGCCATCGATGCCGCCTTCCACCTGGCCGGGCAGGGTGCGCACCCAGCCATCGGCGGCGGGTTTGAGGCCGGCGGGCAGTTCGCTGGCCTCGACCATCTCGCGCGGCAGGCCGGCAATCACGCGCTCGGCGATGCGCTCGCCTTCCTGCGGGAACAGGCTGCAGGTGGCATAGATCAGCCGGCCGCCGGGTTTCAGCCAGGCCGCGGCGCGGCGGAGCAGGGCGGCCTGCAGCAGGGTGACGGGCGCCAGATCGGTATTGCCCTTCAGGTGCAGCACATCCGGGTGGCGGCGGAAGATGCCGGTGGCCGAACAGGGTGCATCGATCAGGATATGATCGAACAACGCGTCGGGTTGCCAGCGCAGGGCATCGGCGGCGACCAGTTCGGCGGTCAGCCCAGTGCGCGCCAGATTCTCGCGCACCCGCTCCAGCCGGTGATCCGACACGTCGAGCGCCGTCACATGGCAGCCGCGCGCCGCCAGTTGCAGCGTCTTGCCGCCTGGCGCCGCACACAGATCGAGCACGCGATCGCCGGCCTTGGCCGGCAGCAGGCGGGCGGGCAGGCTGGCGGCGAGATCCTGCACCCACCAGGCGCCTTCGGTAAAGCCGGGCCATTCGGTGATGCTGCCCTTCTTCGCCGTGCGAACATGGCCGGGGGCAAGGCTGATGCCTTCCAGCGCCAGCGCCCAATGATCGGTTTGCGATGGGTCCTTCAACGTCAGGTCGGTCGCCGGCTCTTCGGCCAGGGCGGCGCTGGCGGCTTCGGCCACGGCCACGCCCCAATCGCGCGCCCAGAATATATCGAACGGGCTGGGCAGGCGCGGCGCTGCCGGCAGGGTGGCCGGGCGGCGGATCAGGCTGCCGAGCACGCCATGCACCAGCCGGCGTGGCCCGCCTTCCACCAGCGGCAGCGCTGTGGCCACCACGGCGTGCGGCGGCGTTTCCAGCTTCAACCAGCCGGCCAGGGCGACTCGCAGGGCGTGGCGGGCGCGGGCATCGATGGGGAGCGGCCGCGGCGTCGCGCTGTCGATCAGCGCGTCCAGTTCCGGCAGCCAGCGCAGTACGGTCAAGGCCAGCAACCGGGCCAGCCCGCGATCCTGCGGCAGCGGCAGATCATCGGCATGGCTGGTGGCGGCATCGAAGGGCGCACCGCGATCGAGCACCGCCTGGATGATTTTCAGCGCGGCGCGGCGGGCGGCAACGCCGGTATCATCGCGATTGGTTGTCGGGCGGCCAGAGCGTTCCGGCTTGCGTTCGGGTTTGCGGGGTTGGTTCATCACCCGCCCCTTGCCGCAAATGGGGGCGCTTTCCCACCTATTTCCGTCTTCCAAGGAAACTGCCGATCACCTTGAAATAGGAAACGGGGAACAGGCGCACCATCCAATCGATGAAACGCGCATCCGGCCCAATCAGCACGCGGGTGCTGCGTTTTGCCATGCCGGTGATGATGGTTTCGGCCGCCTGTTCGGGCGTGGTGGGGGCGTTCTTCTCGAACTCGGCGGCGAAATCCGTGTTGGGGTCCTGCCCTGGCAACAGCGCGATCTGCTTGCTGTTTTTCGCCACGTTGGTCTTGATGCCGCCGGGGTGGACGCGGATCACGCTGACGTTGGGATCGGTCACCGCCAGTTCCAGCGCCATCGCCTCGGTCAACCCGCGCACCGCATATTTGCTGGCGTTATAGGCGCTTTGGGTGGGGTAGCCCATCATACCGAACACGCTGGAAATATTGACGATCCAACCGATGCCATCCTTGGCGGCTGCACCCCGCACATGCGGCAGCGCGGCGCGGCAGCCGGCGACCACGGCATTGAAGTTGACGTTCATCACCCGGTCGAAATCGGCTTCCGGGCAATCGGCAAAGGGCGCCACTACGCTGAGCCCGGCATTGTTGATGATGCCATCCAGCTTGCCGAAATCCGTCACCGCGCCCGCAACCCAGGCGTTGAGCGCAGCCGTGTCGGTCACATCCAGCGCCGTGATGCTTGCCGGCCGATTGCCGAGCAGCCTCTTGGTCTCCGCCAAGCCGTCCGCATCCTTGTCGGCCAGCGCCAGCACCGCGCCGCGCCCGGCCAGGTTCAGCGCCAACGCCCGCCCGATGCCGCTGCCGGCGCCGGTTATGGCAATCACCTTGTTGTCGAACATGTTACGCCCCCTGCTTCGCTTCACCCCATTGCTAACAGGCGGGCGGCGGTGGCAACACTGACTTATGGACAAGGACAAGCCCCAGACCCCCGATCCGCGCGACAAGCAGCCGGAAGCGCCGCCACCGCCGCCAACCGATAAGGAAGTCGGCGGCCGCAATGGCCCTGATCCGGTGCGCTATGGCGACTGGGAAAAGGGCGGCATCGCGGTCGATTTTTGAGAGCGCGCTATTCTGCTTTCAATGGCCGCGCCAGCAAAGCGCTGATGGTTTCGCGCACCGACGCGCCGGCCAGCAGGGCGGCGACAGCCTCGGAAATCGGCATCTCGATACCGGCGGCGCGGGCAGCTTCCACCAGTACGGGCGCGGTAGCAGCGCCTTCGGCAACCGCCGGGCCGGCGAGCAGGTCGGCGAGTGAGCGGCCCTGGCCGAGGCCGACACCCAGGTGAAAGTTGCGGCTGCTTTCCGATGAGCATGTGAGGACGAGATCGCCCAGCCCTGACAGGCCGGCGAGCGTTTCGGCGCGCGCGCCGCGCGCCACGCCGAAGCGCGTCATTTCGGCAAAGCCGCGTGCGATCAGCGCAGCCCGGGCATTGAGGCCGAGGCCGGCGCCATCGACCACCCCGCAGGCGATGGCGAGCACGTTCTTCACTGCGCCGCCGATCTCGGCCCCCACGACGTCGTCGGACTGGTAGAGCCGGAAGGTCGGGCGGGCCATCGCGGCCACCAAACGCTCGCCCAGCGCACTGTCAGCGCACGCCAGCGTGATGGCGCAGGGCAGGCCCTTGGCGACTTCTGCGGCGAAACTGGGGCCGGAGAGGACGGCGATGGGGTTGGGCACAAGGCTTTGCGCCACCTCCACCATGAGTTCGTGGCTACCGGCTTCAATGCCCTTGGCGCACAACACCAGAGGCGTGGTGGCGGGGATCGCTGCCTGGCTGAGGACGGCGCGGAGATGCTGGGCAGGCACAACGACGAGGATGATCGCGCAAGCCGCAATGTCGGCCAGATTGGTCGTGGCGGTGATGCCGGCGGGCAGCGGAATGCCGGGCAGGAAGACGGAGTTTTCGCGGGTGGTGTTGATGGCGCTGATCACCTCTGCCTCGCGCGCCCACAATGTCACCGGGCCATTGCCGGCCAAAGTGCTGGCCAGCGCCGTGCCCCAGGCGCCAGCGCCGATCACGCCGAACCGAATCACGCCTTCACCCCGGCGCCGCGAACGGCTTCAGCAGCGGGATCGAGCGGCCAACGCGGGCGGGCAGGCGCGTGGAGATCGTCCACGTCGCCGATGGCCAGCCGCTCCAGCCCGGCCCAGGCGATCATCGCGCCGTTGTCGGTGCACAGCCACATCGGCGGGGCGACAAAGGGCAGGCCGTGTGTGGCGGCAAGGCCGGCCAGGGCGGCGCGAATGGCCTGATTGGCCGCCACCCCGCCGGCGACCACCAATGCGGTGGCTTCCGGGAACGCCGCGATGGCGCGCGCCGTGCGGTCGGTCAGGCAATCGCAGGCGGCCTGCTGGAAGCTGGCGGCGAGATCGGCGATGTCCTGTGCCGTCGGCTCGGCAAGGGCGGCGCGGGCGCGCAGTACGGCGGATTTCAGGCCGGCAAAGGAGAAATGCGGTTCGTCACTGCCCACCAAGGGGCGCGGCAGCGGGAATCGCGCCGGATTGCCAGTGTGTGCAGCCCGTTCCAGCGCCGGGCCGCCGGGAAAGCCCAGGCCCAGCACCTTGGCGGACTTGTCGAAGGCTTCGCCCACCGCGTCATCGATGGTGGTGGCGAGCCGGCGATAACGGCCGACGCCTTCCACGCCGAGCAATTGGCAATGCCCGCCGGAGACCAGCAGCAGCAGATAGGGAAATTGCAGGCTCGCATCGGCCAGGCGGGGTGACAGCGCGTGGCCTTCGAGGTGATTGACGGCGATCAGCGGTTTGTTGGCGGCAAAGGCCAATGCCTTGGCCGTCACCAGGCCGACCATCACGCCGCCGATCAGGCCCGGCCCGGCGGTGCCGGCGATGGCGTCCACATCAGTCAGCGCGATGCCGGCTTCCGTCAGTACGGTCTCCACCATCGGCGCCAGCCGGTCGGCATGGGCGCGGGCGGCGAGTTCGGGCACCACGCCGCCAAAGCGTTCGTGGGCTTCGTTCTGGCTGGCGATGCGCTGGGACAGAATGGTGCGATCACCGCGCACCAGGGCGACCGCGGTTTCATCGCAGCTGGATTCGATACCGAGAACCAGTGGGCCAGTCATGGCGCACAGCTAGGGCCAGTCTTGCCAATCCGCAACCGTCGCGCCATGGCAGGCGCATGAGCTTCAAGATTGGCACCCGCGGTTCTCCCCTTGCGCTGGCCCAGGCGCACATGACGGCTGACGCCCTGAAAGCCGCGCATGGCTGGGGCGATGCAGACGTGGAGATCATCATCATCCACACCACTGGGGACAAGGTGCAGGATCGCGCGCTGGCCGAGATCGGCGGCAAGGCGTTGTGGACCAAGGAGCTGGATGCCGCCCTGATGGATGGCCGAATCGATATCGGCGTGCATTCGATGAAGGATGTCGAAACCCTGCTGAAAGACGGTATCTGCCTCGCTGCCATGCTGCCGCGGGCCGATGTGCGCGAACGGCTGATCGGCGCCGCCAGTATCGCGGCGCTGCCGCAGGGTGCACGCATTGGCACCTCAAGCCCGCGCCGGGCGGCGCAGTTGAAGGCGAAGCGGCCGGATCTGGTCACCGAAATCCTGCGCGGCAATGTTGCGCGCCGGCTGGCCCAGGTTGAAGCGGGTGTTATCGATGCCACATTGCTGGCCGCCGCCGGCCTTGATCGGTTGGGGCAGGATGTGGGCGCGCTGATCGAGATTGACGAAATGCTGCCCGCCAGCGCGCAGGGTGCCGTGGGCATCACGGTGCGAGACGGCGACGAGGCGACGCTGGCGCGGCTGGAACCGATCAATCACCTGCCCACCTTTCAGTGCGTCACCATCGAGCGCGCGTTCCTCGCGGCGCTGGGCGGCACCTGCCATTCGCCGGTGGCGGCGTTGGCTCGGCTGGAAGGCGAAGGCGTCACTTTCCGCGGCCAGATCCTCGCCGAGGATGGCAGCGAAGTTCAGGAAGGCGGCTTCAACGCCGCTCTGCATGAAGCCCATGAGCGGGTGGCGGCGTTGGCCGCTGAGCTGCTCGGCCGCTCCAGCCCGGCCGTGCGCGGGCTGTTCACGGCCTGATGCGCATCCTGGTCGTTCGCCCGCAGCCGGGTGCGGACGCGACCGCCGCCCGGCTGAAGGCAATAGGGCATGATCCGGTGGCTCACCCACTGCTGGCAACCCGGCCACTGCCGTGGGCTTTGCCGGCCGAATCGCCAGATGCCGTGATCCTTTCAAGCGCGGCGGCCGTGCGTCACGCCGGGCCGCTGGCCGATGCGCTCAAGCACCTGCCCGCGCACGCGGTTGGGGAAGCAACCGCCGCTGCAGCGCGTGCCGCCGGCTGGAGCGCTGTGAAGGCTGGGCCGGGCGCAATGCAGGCGCTTCTCGATGGCTTGGCGAGCGGGCAATTTTTGCACCTCGCCGGCGCCGATCTGACAGCGGTAACGGTGCCGCCTGCGCTCCGCCTCATCCGCGTCACCGTTTACGAAACGCCGCTGCTGCCGCTGCCGGGCCTGCCCGATGTTGACGCGGTGCTGCTGCATTCGCCGCGTACGGCCGCGCAGTTCGCAGGAGAATGGGACCGGCTGGGCGGCCGGCGCGCTGCTGTGCAGCTGTTTGCCATCAGTGGGGCAACGCTGGCCGCCGCTGGCAGCGGTTGGGCCAGCGCCTTGGCTGCTGCCGAGCCCACCGAATCGGCGCTGCTGGCGATGCTGCCCAAAGCCTAGTAGGAAGGCGCCATGAACGATCCTTTCGACCGCAGTGACATCGGAGAATCGAGCCTTGCCGCCACCGAGCGGCTGCGCGCCCGGCTGATGACGCAGGGGCCGGCCGGCTCGCAGCAAACGTCGCGGCGCGGCGGGTTCGCCTGGGCGATCGCGGCGGCGCTGTTCGCCTTTGCTGCCGGGTTGATCGCCAATCCCTGGTTCGAACAGACGGTGCGCGGCCGGCTGCCGTTCGTCGCGGCGGCAAGCAGTGGCGAGGCTGACGCGCTGGAAAAGCGGCTGGCGGCGCTGGAGCGTGCCCGACCGAGTGCGCCGGCGGTGGCATCGGAGCGGTTGGCTCGTACCGAAGCCAAGGTGGAAAGCAGCACCGATCAGATCCAGCGTGACGCCGAGCGCATCGACGAATTGAACCGCCTGCTTGCCCAGCTTTCGGCGCGGGTGGCGGCGGAGGAAGCCCGCGATGCCAGCGTGGTTGCCACCGCGCAGGGTGCCGCCGATCGGGCCGAATCGATGCTCACCGTGCTGCTGCTGCGCCGCGCGGTGGAGGATGGCCGCCCGCTCGATGCGCTGCTGCCCGCCACGCGCCGGCTGTTTGGTGAGCAATATGCCGACGAAGTGGCGGCGCTTGAGGCGCTGTCCGCCGCGCCGGTGACGCGGGCTCAGCTGGCGCGGCAACTGACTGGGCTTTCGGATGCCGGGCCGGGCTCCACGCGGCCCGATTGGTGGCAGGCCTTCATGCGGCGGGTGGAGACCACTTTTTCCGCCAGCGAAGGCGCTGGCCCGGTGGTGCAAGCGCAGGGCCTGATGGCGCGCGGCAACCTGGCGGCCGCGGCGGCCGCACTGCGCCGGTCGGCGGCTCTGCGCGGCAACGCCACGGTGCGCGGTTGGTTGGCGGCGGCGGATCGCCTGCTGGCCGGCGAAGCGGCGCTGGTGGCACTGGAAGCCGCTGCCGCTACGCCGCTGCCGGCACCGGCGACTGTTCCCGCGCCGACGCGTTGAGCGACACAGCCTCCCCGCGCGCGACGAGGGCCTGGGCTCTGGCCCAGGCGGTGCGCGATCCCTACGTGATCCTGATCACCATCTATATCTTCATGCCCTGGTTCGTGCGCGCCGTGGTGGGTGATCCGGTGCAGGGCCAGGCGCTGGTGGCGCAGGGCGGCAAATGGGGCGGCTGGGCGGTGATGCTATCCATGCCATTGCTGGGTGCCACGATCGACCGGTTGGGGCCACGCAAGCCGCTGCTGGCGCCGGTCGTGCTGGCGATGGTGGTGATCACCACCAGCCTGTGGTGGGTGATGCCGGCCGGTCATGCAGGGCTGGGTGTGATGTGGGTGATCGGGGCCGGCGCCGTGATGACCTGGCTGTTTTCGGCGCACGAGATGCTGCACAATGCGGTGCTGGTGCCGGCGGCCGGACATGCCGGCGTGGCGCAGGCGAGCGGGCTGGGTTTGGCCGGCGGCAATGCCATGAGCGTGGGGCTGCTGCTGTTCGTGCTGCTGGCCTTTGCGCTGCCTGGATCGGTGGATTGGGCCTTCGTGCCGGCCACGCCCTTGCTGGGCCTTGATCCGGCGCTGGGCGAACCGGCGCGCATCACCGGGCCCATCGTGGGGGCGCTGATGCTGGTGGGCAGCATCCCGTTGTTTCGATCCGTGCCCGACATGCCGCGTACCCGTGCCCGGCTGGGCGCGGCGTTGGCGGGCGGTGCCAACGATCTTTGGCGGCTGGTGCGCGATGTGCGCGGCAATGCCAATCCTTTGCTCTATCTGCTGGCGCGGATGATCTTCACCGATGGTCTCACCGCCATCCTGCTGTTTGGCGGCATCTACGCGGCGGGCACCATGGGATGGGGCACGTTGCAGATGCTGGGCTATGGCATCGTGCTGAGCTGCGCGGCGGTGGTGGGCGGGCTGCTGGCGCCGCGGCTGGATGGATGGCTGGGGCCGCGCCTTGCCCTCATGCTGGAACTGCTGTTGCTGATTGTCTTGCAATCATTGGTGCTGGGGATGGGGCAGGATCGCATCCTGTTCCAGCCGGCCGCGACCACGCCGATGTGGGATGGGCCGATGTTCACCACCCTGCCGGAACTGATGTTCTTGGGCCTGGGCTGCGGCCTCGCCATCACGGTCACGGCGGCCTATGCGTCGTCACGCACGCTGCTTACCCGGCTGGTGCCGCCAGACAGGCTGGGGGCGTTCTTTGGCCTTTATGCGCTGTCGGGCACCGCCACCATGTGGCTGGGGCCGCTGCTGGTAGAGCAGGCGACTCGCATCGGTGGAAGCCAGGCGGCGGGCTTCGTACCGGTGATCGGCCTGCTGGCGGCGGGGTTGGCGCTGCTGCTATTCGTGCGCGGCGGCGGGAAACTCGCGGCCTAGCCCCCCAGATCAACCTTCAATCTTCTCGCGCGCGTAGGTGCCCCACATCTGGCCGCGCAGGATGTAACCGGATTTGCCATCCTTGCTCACCCGGCACCAGATATCTTCGCACAGGGTGATGTTCACCACCGCGCCCGGTGCGATCCGCCAGGCGATGCGGCTCTTCATGTCGGGCGCGACGTAAAGAAGGCGGGACTGATCCCGCACCATGCCGGTGCGCTGCCCGGTGAGCAGCGCCTTGTTCATCCAGCCGATGGTGCCATCGGGATCGCGCACCTGCCGCCAGATCTCATATTCCTTCAATATCTCCATCGGCAGGCCGGGGCGCTTGTACTCCCACAGGATTGGGAAACGCTCGCCAGGGCCGGAACGCATCATGGCGCTGCCGCCCTTGATCGAGACAAAGCGCGGTTTTGGCAGGTCGGTGGTGCCATCGGCGAATTCGGCGGCGTTCGCGGCGGTTGCGGCGCACGCAATCAACAGGATCAGGGCGGTCTTCATGGGCCTTCCTCTTGACCGTTTGGCCGTTGCCGCGCAAGCCTTGCCACATCGCAGCGAACCTGAATTCGGACCCGTTCATGCCCAACAAGCCCCGCCCCAAGGTCATCGTCACCCGCCGCCTGCCGCAGGCCGTGGAAACCCGCATGGCCGAATTGTTCGATGTCGAACTCAATCTCACTGATACACCGTTCATGCAGGAACAGCTCTGCACGGCGGCGCGCAATTGTGATGTGCTGGTGCCCACCGTGACCGATCATGTTGATGCTGCGGTGTTTGCGGCGGCGGCCGAGGGTGGCCGGCTGAAGCTGTGCGCCAATTTCGGCGTGGGCGTTGACCATATCGATCTGCACGCCGCCCATGCTGCCAAGGTGACGGTGACCAACACGCCCGGCGTGCTCACCGAGGATACCGCCGATATGGTGATGGCGCTGATCCTGGCCGTGCCGCGCCGGCTGGGGGCCGGTGAAAAGCTGGTGCGCGCCGGCGAATGGGCGGGCTGGTCGCCCACCGGCATGCTGGGCCACCGCATTACCGGCAAGCGACTGGGTATCATCGGTATGGGCCGCATCGGCAGTGCCGTCGCCTGTCGTGCCCGCGCCTTCGGCTTGACCGTGCACTACCACAACCGCCACCGCCTGCCGGCCAGCGTGGAGGCCGAGATGGAAGCGACGTGGTGGGCCGATCTGGATGCCATGCTGGCGCGGGTGGACATCATCACCATCAACTGCCCGCACACGCCCGACACGCACCACCTGATCGATGCCCGCCGCTTCGGCCTGATGCAGAAGAGCGCTTATCTGATCAACGCGGCGCGCGGCGAGATCGTGGACGAGAATGCCCTGTGCGAGGCGCTGGCCGCCGGTCAGATCGCCGGTGCCGGCCTCGACGTGTTCGAACATGAACCGGCCATCGATGCACGCTTGCTGGCGATGACCAATGTGGTGCTGCTGCCCCACATGGGCAGCGCCACCTTCGAAGGGCGGCAGGCGATGGGCGAAAAGGTGATCGCCAACATTCGCGTGTGGGTGGATGGGCACCGGCCGCCGGATATTGTTTTGGAGGGGTGGGCCTGACGCTTTTTCCCTCCCGCAAGCGGGAGGGAAGGCAATCGCTCTTGCCGCGCTAGGCTGCGCGCAACCAAGGGAGTCACCACCATGAAAGCCATCCGCCTCCGCCACCCCGCCGGCATCGACAATCTGCGCCATGAAGACATGCCCGATCCCGGCGCGCCCGGCCCCGGCCAGATCAAGGTGCGGCTGCGGGCAAGCAGCCTCAACTATCATGATTATATCGTCGTTGTTGGCGGCATCCCCACGCCGGACGGCCGCATTCCGATGAGTGATGGCGCCGGTGAAGTGCTGGCTGTAGGCGAAGGTGTTACCGAATTCCGTCCCGGCGAGATGGTGGTTTCCACCTTCTTCCCGACCTGGCTCGATGGCCGGCCCAACATGGCAGGCTTTGCCGGCGTTCCGGGCGATGGCGCCGATGGCTATGCGGTGGAGGAAGTCGTTGCGCCGGCCACCAGCTTCACCCACGCGCCGTTCGGATATTCCTATGCTGAATCCGCCACCCTCACCTGCGCCGGCCTTACCGCCTGGCGGGCACTGGTGCCGGAAGGCAATCTGAAGGCTGGCGACGTCGTGCTGGTGCAGGGCACCGGCGGCGTTTCGATCTTTGCGCTGCAATTTGCCAAGGCAATGGGCGCCACCGTGATCGCCACCAGTTCCAGCGACGAAAAACTCGCCCGACTGGCCGCGATGGGCGCCGATCACCTGATCAACTACAAATCCACCCCCGGCTGGGGCGCGGAAGCCATGAAGCTGACGCAAGGGCGCGGCGTGGACCATATCGTGGAGATCGGCGGGGCGGGCACCATGCCCGAATCGATCACCGCCTGCGCCGTGGGCGGCCATATCAGCCTGATCGGCGTGCTCGCCGGCTTTGCCGGGCCGATCCCCACCGTGCAGTTGATGGCGAAACAGATCCGCCTGATCGGCATCACCGTGGGCACGCGCCGGCAACAGCAGGACATGATCCGCGCCATCAACCAGAACGGCATCCGCCCGGTGATCGATTCGCACTTCCCGCTGGCTGAACTGGGCGCAGCCTTCCGCCACCAGGAATCGGGCAAGCATTTCGGGAAGATCTGCGTCGATATTTGAAGGCAGAAGGGGCCTCCGGCGGGCAGGGGCTCAGCCCCTGCCCGCCGGAGGCATCATCCTTTCTTGAACCTCACGCCCCGGTGAGAATCCGGTCCACCAGTTGCTTTACCGAAGGGATGAAGCCGTTCGAATAATAAGGATCACTGGAAAAGCGGTAAGCGCCGTGGCCGGCAAAGGCCAGATTCTGTTCCGGATCGCCGCCATGGGCGATATCCTGGAGTGTTTTCTGGATGCAGAAGCTGCGCGGATCGGCAAGACGCCCGGTGCTGTTGCTATCCGTATCCTTCCACGCCGAAAAGCCGCAGTGCGACAGGCAGCCCATGCAATCGGCCTGATCCTTGCGGATGGTGGCGCGTTCGGCCGGGGTCACGAACACCAGTGTGTTGTCCGGGGTTTTCAGCGCTTCGGTAAAGCCCGCGCCATGCCATTCGCGCGCGTGCAGCAGATTGCCGCCGGTGACGAAAAAGCGTTTGCTGCCGACGCCGACATCCAGCGCAAACTGGTGATCGCCGGTGGCCGTAGTGGAAAAGGCGATTTGCCGCTCGCTGCGCGTTTCCAGCGCGCGCAGGTAAGGATTGCGGATGGCCGACGAATAGAAACCGGTCGGCGAAAATTTGTGCAGCAGGATGTCGCCTTCGTTCAGATGCAGCAGGCGCTCTTTCCACGCCTGCGGAATCGGGCTTTCCTGAGTCAACAGAGGCCGCGTGCCGAACTGGAACACGACCTGGCCCAATTCGGGATTGTCGAACCAGTTGGCCCATTCGTCCAGCCGCCACACGCCGCCGGCCATCACGATCGGCACCGATTCGGACACGCCGAGTTCCCGCATGGTGGCGCGCAGCTCGGCAACGCGCGGGTATGGATCCTGGGGTGCGAGCGGATCTTCGGCGTTGGACAGGCCGTTGTGGCCACCGGCCAGCCACGGGTCTTCATACACCACCGCGCCCAGCCATTCGGCGGCCTTGGAATAGGCGCGCTTCCACAGCGCGCGGAACGCCCGGGCCGAGCTGATGATCGGGTAATAATGCACGCCATATTGCGCGGCGATTTCGGAGAGTTTGTAGGGCATGCCGGCCCCGCAGGTCACGCCGTTCACCATGCCGCGCGTGCCTTCCAACACGCCATGCAGGATGCGCTGGGCACCGCCCATTTCCCACAACACATTGATGTTGATGGCGCCGATGCCGCGCTGCAATTCCGGGGCGGCGATCTCATAGGCGCGCTGCACCTGGGCGATCCCGCCATCGATGCCGTACTGCACCAGTTCTTCATGACGATCGCGGCGGGTGGCGGCGCGGTAGATTTGCGGGATGATGTTGCCATCGGCGTCATAGCTGTCGGCGTTGACCGCGCTCACCGTGCCAACCCCGCCGGCCAGTGCCCAGGCGCCCGACGAGGCGTGGTTGGTGGCCGAAACACCCTTGCCGCCTTCCACCAGCGGCCACACCTCGCGGCCACCCATCACCAGCGATTTCACACCCGAAAGCATCTTTTTCCGTTCTGTCACGGCCGGACCCATCCACCGGCCACCGCTCTCTTGCGGCAAAGATGTGGCAGTGTGCAAGCCGTGCTGTTGTCTCAGGTGGTCATAGGCAGCCTGGTTCTGGCATAGCGGAAGGCCGGCCCGTCGAGATCAACCCGCGGGATCTCATCCTTTTCGCGCCAATAATCCTGGGTGTGGCGCCATTCCGGGCCGGGCGCGGTTTTCGGCAGCAAGTGCTGGCCGCGGGCGAGATAACCGGGGTTGAAGTCCTCCGGATCCACCCAAAGGCCGCGTGGGCTGCCGACAAGATCGGGCGGCAGCACCACCTCGACCCTGTCGACGCCTTTCTCGTCCATGTGCTGCAGCAGCCGGCAGGTGAATTCCGAGATCATGTCGGAGCGCAGTGTCCAACTCGCCCGGAAATAGCCGAACACCCAGACCAGATTGGGGACGCCGGTGAACATCATGCCGCGCCAGGTCACGGTATCGCCCATGTCCAGCGGCTTGCCGTCGATTGAGAAAGCTATGTCACCGAACACACACAGGTTGAAGCCGGTGGCGAGCACGATCATGTCGGCTGAGACGGTGGTGCCATCCTGCATCTCCACGCCATCGGGGATGAAGCGTGCGATGGTGCCGGTGACGACATCGGCCATGCCGGCGCGCACGCCAGCGAACAGATCGCCATCGGGCACGAAGGCCAGCCGTTGCCGCCATGGCCGGTAGCTGGGTGTAAAGTGCTTCATGTCGAAGCCTTCGGGCAGCAGCGCCTGCACCCCAGCCAGCAGTTCGGCCGTGACGGCTTCAGGGGCTTCACGGCACTGGCGCACGATCTGATCCTGATCGAACAGAATCTTGCGCCGCACCACATCGTGCACGACAGCCAGATCCAGGCCCAGGGGCCGCAACATCTCGGCGGTTTCATTCACGTTCTGACCCGGCATGAAATAGGTCGGGCTGCGCTGGATCATGGTGATGTGTTCGGCCTTTGCCGCCATCGCCGGAACCACGGTGGCCGCCGTTGCGCCCGATCCGATCAGCACGACGCGTTTGCCGCTGTAATCGGTGGCTTCATCCCACTCCTCGGTATGGAGGATCAGGCCCTTGAAATCGGCCATGCCCGGATACTCCGGCCAATAGCCCTGGTGATGCCGGTAATAGCCTTGCGCCATCCACAGGAACGGTGCGCGAAACGCGCGGTGCGTGCCATCGGCCATTGCGGCGGTGACGGTCCAGCGCGCGGCCCTGCTGTCCCAATCGGCCGTTTCGATGCTGTGGTTGTAGTGGATGTGGCGATCGAGATCATTCTCCTCGATCATTTCGCCCAGATAGGCCTGTATTTCGGCAGCCGTGGCGATCGGCGGCCCCACCCACGGTTTGAACCCGAAGCCGAAGGTGTAGAGATCGGAATCGGAACGGATGCCGGGGAATTTGTGGGTGAGCCAGGTGCCGCCGTAACTGGCCTCCCGTTCCAGTACCAGGAAGCGCTTGTGTGGCAGGCGTTGCTGCAGGTGCCAGGCTGCGGAGAGCCCGGAAATGCCGGCACCAATCACCAGCACATCAACATCGGTGATCGCGCCTGAGCCTGCGCTTTCAGGGGTCGGGCGGGCCGGGGTATGAGCGTCCATCATCTATCCTCCCAAATCTGGATCGCAGTTTCGGGCCGGCGGCATCCAGGTGCCTTGATCTGGATCAATGGCCACGCCTGCCCTTTTCCACAGGCGCGCAATCGGGCATGGCCGCCACCATGAGCGACGCAATCAGCGATTCTGGGGTTTCCGATCCGACCACCATCCGCCGGCTTTATGGCCGCCGGCAGGGCCACGCCTTGCGCCAGGGCCAAGCCGAATTGTTTGCCGATCTGTTGCCGCGCCTCGCGGTGCCAACCGAAGGGCCGATTACCGCACCGGGCCTGTTTGGCGATGATCGCCCGCTGTGGCTGGAAATCGGCTTTGGCAAGGGCGAGCATATGGCCGGGCAGGCGGCGATGCGCCCCGATGTTGGCCTGATCGGTGCGGAACCGTTCGTGGATGGCGTGGTCGGCGCGTTGATGGCGGTGCGCGATGGTTGTCTCACCAACGTGCGCATCCACCATGGCGATGCGCTTGATGTGCTGGAACGGCTGCCCGAAGCCAGCGTGGACCGCGTGTTCCTGCTCCACCCTGATCCCTGGCCCAAGGCCCGCCACGCCAAGCGCCGTTTCATGAACCCCGGGCCCATTGATCGCATCGCCCGCGTGCTGAAACCGGGCGGTGAATTCCGCTTTGGCACCGATCACCCGATCTATTGCCGCTGGGCGCTGATGCAGATGGCCAAGCGCAGCGATTTCCGCTGGTTGGGCGACACTGCGGCGGACTTCCTCACCCGCCCCGCCGATTGGCCGCAGACGCGCTATGAAGCCAAGGCGCGCCGGTTGGGCCATGAGGTGTGGTATTTCCGCTGGCAGCGGCAGTGAGCTTGGCTGTGACGTTGCGGCCATTGACCACGCCGCGTCATTTCGCCTAGGCCAAGGCCTGTGAGCTCCTATCTCGACTTTGAAAAGCCGATCGCCCAGATCGCCCAGCGCGCGACCGATTATCGCGCCGCCGGCGACGACGCTGGCGCTCGTCATGCCGAAGGCGCCGCGCGCCGCCTGCTGGCCGAAACCTATGCCAAGCTGTCGCCGTGGCAGAAGACGCTGGTGGCCCGCCACCCGGCGCGACCGCATTTTTCCGACATCGCCAAGGCACTGGTGGAGGATTTCACGCCGCTGGCTGGTGACCGCGCCTATGGCGAGGATCTCGCCATATTGGGCGGGTTGGGCAAGCTGCGCGGGCTGAACGTCCCGGTGATGCTGATCGGCCATGAAAAGGGCAACGACACCGCGTCCCGCGTTCGCCACAATTTCGGCATGGGTCGGCCCGAAGGCTATCGCAAGGCCGCGCGGCTGGTGGAACTTGCCGCCCGATTCAACGTGCCAGTAATCACCCTGGTTGACAGTGCTGGCGCTTATCCCGGCGTTGACGGTGAAGCCCGCGGCCAGGCCGAAGCCATTGCGCGTGCCACCGCCGCTTTCCTGGGTGCGCCGGTGCCGATCATTACCGCCATCACTGGCGAAGGCATGTCGGGCGGCGCCATCGGCATCGCGGCGGCGGATCGGGTGATCATGCTGGAACACGCGGTTTATGCGGTGATCTCGCCGGAAGGCTGCGCCTCCATCCTGTGGCGCAATGCCGACAAGCAAGCCAATCGCGCGGCAGACGCAGCCGAAGCGATGAAGGTGACGGCGGCCGACTGCAAGGCGCTCGGCGTGATCGATACCATCGTGTCCGAACCGCTCGGCGGCGCCCATCGTGATCCGGCGGCCGCTATCGCCTCGCTGTCGATGGCGATTGCCAGCGAATTGCAGCCATTGCTGGCGCTGTCTCCGGCCGCGCTGGTGAAGGCCCGCCGCGCCAAATATCTGGCGATGGGCCGCAATCTCTAGAACCACCTTCCGCCGCCTTCTGGCGCAATGACCCGCTTTCACGTTATGCTGCGCCGATGAAAAATCTGGTTCGCACGCTTGCCTTGTCAGCTTTGCTGGCCGTCCCGGCGCTGGCGCAGGCACCCCCCGGCCTGACCGAAAGCGAGCGCCGATCCGGCGCGCAAGCCCATCCGCAGATCCTGCAGCAATTCGGTGGCGCCATGAGCGGGCCGGTGGCGGATTATGTGCGGGGCGTTGGCCAGAAGATTGCCGTGCAATCGGGCGGCGGCGCGCGGGCGACGGATTACACCGTCACTCTGCTGAATTCCAATGTGAACAACGCCTTCGCCATACCCGGCGGCTATGTCTATATCACCCGGCAACTGCTGGCGCTGATGAACGACGAGGCTGAATTGGCCTTCGTGATGGGGCATGAAGTGGCGCATGTCGCGGCCCGTCATGGCCAGAAGCGCCAAAACCGCGCCGCGCTGTCAAACGTATTGGCGGGTGTGGCCGGGGCGCTCACCGGCTCTGATCTGATCGGGCGCGGGGCCGGGCTGGTCGCCGGGCTGACCACGCTGGGCTACAGCCGCGATCAGGAACGCCAGGCGGACAGCCTGGGGGTGCGTTATCTGACCACCGCCGGCTATGATCCCAATGCCGCCACCGACAGCCTGGCCGCGCTGGGCGCGCAGACGGCGCTGGAGGCGCGGCTGAAGGGCCAGGGCGGTGCCGAACCATCGAAATGGCTTTCCACCCATCCGCCCAGCGGCGAACGCGTGGCGCGGATGCGCACCGAAGCGCAGGCCATTCGCACCTCCAGTCGCGCCCTCAACCGTGATGCGTTCCTCAATGCCATCGACGGCATGATCTATGATGATGATCCGGCCGAAGGCGTGGTGGTGGGCAGCGGTTTCCGCCACGGCGGGCTGGCGCTGGCGCTGGATGCGCCGCGTGGTTTTGCGATCAGCAATTCGTCGCAGGCCGTCACCGGCAGCGGGCCGGGCAATCTGCGCTTTGATCTGCGCGCCGCCGATGCGCGCAACGCTGATCTGAACAGCATCGCCGGCGCCCGCTGGCAGCAACTGGGGGTTTCGGCCCAGCCGATGCGTGCCACACGGATCAACGGGGTGGAGGCGCTGGAAGGCAGCATCCGCGCCGGATCGCAGGCCGGCCCGGTGGAAGCAACACTCACGGTGTACCGCTGGTCGCCGCTGCTGACGCTCACGCTGGTCAGCATTGCGCCGCAGGGCCAGCAGGGGGGCGTGGCGCCGGTGGCGGCCAGCGTGCGCCGGCTGAGCCCGCAGGACATCGCCAGCATCCGCAGCCGCCGCGTGCAGGTGGTGCGGGTTGGTGCCAACGATACGCTGCAGAGCCTGGCTAGCCGCATGGCCTATGATGACGACAAGATGGCGCGCTTCCTCACGCTCAACCAGCTGGGCGCCAATGCCCGGTTGAAGGCCGGCGACCGTGTGAAGCTGGTGACATTGCGTTGATGAAGATCGTGCATGTGGTTGCCGCCGCCTTGGTGGATGGCGATGGCCGGGTGCTGCTCGCCCAGCGCCCGGAAGGGAAATCGCTGGCCGGCCTGTGGGAATTTCCCGGCGGCAAGCTGGAGCCGGGCGAATCGCCGGAGACCGCCCTTGTGCGCGAGCTGGATGAGGAACTGGGCATCGTGGCCGAAGAGCTGGCGCCCTTCACCTTCGTCAGCTTTGGCTATCCCGATTTCCATCTGGTGATGCTGCTGTACTGGTGCCGGCGCTGGCAGGGGCAGCCGCATGGCCGCGACGGCCAGGCGCTGCGCTGGGAGCGTCCGGGGGCCATGGCTGCGCTGCCAATGCCGCCCGCCGATGTGCCGCTGGTCGAGGCATTGGTCGCAGCAATCGGCGCCTGAGCCCGCCACCATGGTTGCACCTGTGTGACAGGGCGGCTATGGCCGGCCAAACCCGTCAGCGAGGGCGCGCGCGACATGAAGATTCTGGCCGGCAACGGCAATCCCGAACTGGCCCAGGCGATTGCCGCCTACCTGGAAATCCCGCTCACCAGCGCGTCGGTGCGCCGCTTTGCCGATGAAGAAATCTTTGTTGAAATTCATGAAAATGTGCGCGGCGAAGATGTGTTCGTGGTCCAGTCCACCGCGGCGCCTGCCAATGACAATCTGATGGAACTGCTGATCTGCATCGACGCGCTGCGACGCGCGTCGGCGCGGCGGATCACGGCGGTGGTGCCCTATTTCGGTTACGCCCGCCAGGATCGCAAATCGGGCTCTCGAACGCCGATTTCGGCCAAGCTGGTGGCCAATCTCATCACCATGGCGGGCGCTGATCGCGTGCTGTGCCTTGATCTGCATGCCGGCCAGATTCAGGGTTTCTTCGATATCCCCACCGACAATCTGTTTGCCGCCCCGGTCATGGCGGCCGACATCACGGCGCGCATGGGCATGGAAGATCTGATGGTCGTCTCGCCCGACGTGGGCGGCGTGGTGCGCGCCCGCGCCCTGGCCAAGCGGCTGGGTAACGCGCCGCTGGCCATCGTCGACAAGCGCCGCGAACGGCCCGGCGAATCGGAAGTGATGAACATCATTGGTGATGTACGCGGCCGCCGCTGCATCCTGGTGGATGACATCGTCGATTCGGCCGGCACGCTGTGCAACGCGGCCGCCGCCCTGCTCGAATCCGGCGCCAAGAGCGTGACCGCCTATGTGAGCCACGGCGTGCTTTCGGGTGGCGCGGTTGCGCGCGTCGATGGTTCGGCGCTGGCAGAACTGGTCGTCACCGATTCGATTGCGGCGACTGCGGCGGTGAAGGCCGCGCAGAAGGTACGGCGCATCACCATCGCGCCGCTGCTGGCCGAAGCCATGCGGCGGACGGCCGAAGAAAGCTCGGTCAGCTCGCTGTTTGATTGAGGGCCGCCGCCCGAGCGCTCAATCGCCTGTCGAGCGATTGATCACCGTGCCATCGGGTTTGTAGACCTTCTCCGGGGTCACATATTCGCCCTTGGCCGTGCAGATGCCGCCCGGATCCTGCGCGCGCATCTTGGCGCAGAATTCCGTATCGGGCTTGGGCTGGGCCTGGGCTGGCGCAAGCGCCAAGGGGCTCACGGCAATAGCCAAGGCAGCAAGAGCGGCGGAGATGATCGAGCGGTTCATGAGGCGGTGATACACCCCAATGGCTTGCGCCGCCATGAACAACCGCACTAATCCGGTGCGGTGTCGCCCCCGCCCCCCCCTCCGCCGCAAGCGCGGCTGCTGCTCGACAGCGCTGCGCTGATCGCCAACTGGCAGGATTTCGCCCGTGCCGTGGGTGGTGCCGCTTGCGGTGCGGCGATCAAGGCCGATGGCTATGGCCTGGGCGCGCGTGAGACACTGGTGCGGCTGGCCGCGGTCGGCTGCCGGCATTTTTATGTGGCGCACTGGCAGGAAGTGCCACCGTTGCTGCCGTTGCCCGATGGCATCATCCTCTCGGTTCTTCATGGCGTTACGGCGGACGAGCTTCCGGCTGCGCTCGCCTTGCCGGCTCGGCCAGTGCTGGTGACGGCCGCACAGGTCGCGCTGTGGCGGCAGACCGGTCGGCCATGCGAAGCGATGGTGGACAGCGGCATGAACCGGCTCGGCCTTGCCCCGGCGGAAACGGCGGACGTGCTGGCCGGGATGGAGGTGGCGGTGCTGCACAGCCATCTCGCCTGTGCCGACAATCCGGCGCACCCGCTGAACGAGGCTCAGCGTGCCTGTTTTGCCGAGGTGACGGCGCGCGTGCCAGCGGGCGCCTATGCCCTGGCCAACAGTGCCGGCATCGCGCTTGGCCCGGCGTTCCATCTCGATCTGGTGCGTCCCGGCATCGGCCTGTTCGGCGGCGGGTTGATGCCGGATGGCCGCGTGTCCCGCACAGTGGGCCGAATGCAGGCCCGCATCATCCAGCTGCGCGACGTGCCGGCCGGCGGCTCGGTGGGCTATGCGGCCGCGTTCGTGGCCAGCCGGCCCAGCCGCATCGCCACGGTGGCCTTGGGCTACGCCGATGGTTATGCGCGCGGCCTGTCGGGCGTGGCCTGGGCGAGTGCGGCTGGTGTGCGCTGCCCGGCAGCGGGCCGCGTCTCCATGGATCTGGCCGCGTTTGACGTTACCGACGCGCCGGCGTTGGCCGAGGGTGGCTGGCTGGATATCCCCTTCGATCCCGAAACCGCGGCCAGCCTGTCGGGCCGCACCAGCTATGAACTGCTGGTGGCGCTGGGCCAGCGTTTCGAACGGGTGTGGGCATGATCGTCGCGCTGGTCGCCATCGGCGCGCCGGTGCTGGCGGCGCTGGCGAGCATCGGCCGGCTGACGCGCTTTGCCACCACCGCGCTCAGCCGGCTGTTGCAACCGCCGTGGTATCCAGCCCAGTTGGCGCAGCAGATGCTGGTGATCGGCTGGCTGTCCTTGCCGGTGGTTGGCCTCACCGCGATTTTCACGGGTTCCGCGCTGGCGCAACAGATCTTCATCGGTGGCAGCCGCTTCAACGCGGCCTCTACAGTGCCGGCCGTCACCGTGATCGGTGTGGTGCGTGAACTTGGCCCGGTGCTGGGCGGGCTGATGGTGGCCGGCCGTGTCGCCAGCGCCATGGCGGCCGAACTGGGTACGATGCGGGTGACGGAACAGATCGACGCGCTGGTGACGCTGCGCACCGATCCCTTCCGCTGGCTGGTCGGTCCGCGCATTCTCGCCGCCGTGCTGGTGATGCCGTTCCTGGTGCTGGTGTCGAACGCGCTGGGCGTGATGGGCGGCTGGCTGCTGGCGACCCAGCGGCTGGGCTTCAACAGCGCCCAATATCTGGCCACCACGCAGCGTTATCTGGAAGTCGATGACGTCGTCTCGTCGCTGGTAAAGGCTGGCGTGTTCGGATTCTTCATCGCGCTGATGGGCTGTTACCATGGTTATCACAGCGGCGGCGGCGCGGCCGGGGTTGGCCGTGCGACGACCAATGCTGTGGTCTCCAGCTTCATCCTGATCCTGCTATCCAACCTGATCATCACCGTGATCGTGTTCGGATCATGATTCCACGGATTGAACTGACTGGCGTGTCCAAGCGCTTTGGCAGCCGCCAGGTGCTTGATGGCCTGGACGTGGCGGTGATGCCGAGCGAAAGCCTGGTGATCATCGGCGGATCGGGCACCGGCAAATCGGTGACGCTGAAGTGCATATTGGGCCTGATCCCGATCGATGCCGGATCGATCAAGGTGGACGGGCAGGAAGTCGCCGGGCTGAAGGGCGCCGCGCTTGATGCCCACCGCACCCGTTTCGGCATGTTGTTCCAGGGCGGCGCGCTGTTCGATTCGCTGCCCGTGTGGCGCAATATCAGCTTCGCGCTGTCGGGCACTCCAGCCGATCGCCGGTCGGCGGCCATCGACAATCTGGCCCGGGTGGGCCTGGCAGCGGAGGTGGCCGATCTCAAGTCGGCCGAGCTTTCCGGCGGGATGCAGAAACGTGTCGCCCTGGCCCGCGCCATCGCGGCGCGCCCGCCGATCATCTTCTTCGATGAGCCGACGGTGGGGCTGGACCCGATCACGGCGGCGGTGATCAACCGGCTGATCCGCACTTTGGTTACGGATTTGAAAATCACCGCAATTACCATTACGCACGACATGGCGAGTGTGCGTTTGATCGCCGATAGGGTTGCCATGTCGCACGCGGGGAAGATCATCTGGAATGGGCCGTTGGCCGGCCTTGATGCCTGCGACAATGCCTACGTGCGCCAGTTCATCACCGGCAGTGCAGATGGTCCCATCCAGATGCCAGGTGCCCGGCCTTGAGCCGCCCGAATCAACCCGTTACCGCCGGCGCCACCGAGCTGGCGGCCTTGCTGGTGCGGGTCGCCGATGGCGATGCCGCCGCCTTCCAGGCATTTTATGATCGCACCAGTGCTAAACTCTTTGGCGTGATCCTGCGTATCTTGATCGAACGGCAGGAATCCGAAGACGTGTTGCAGGAAGTGTATCTCATCGTGTGGCGAAAGGCGGCGACCTTTGATGCGTCGAAAGCCAGCCCGATCACGTGGGCAGCCACCATCGCGCGCAACCGCGCCATCGATCGGTTGCGCGCCCGCCCGCCGCGCGCCCATGTCCCGATGGAGTCCGCCTTTGATTCGGTCGATGATGGACCGGCGCAGGATGCCGGGCTGATCCATGATCAGGATGCGCGGCGCATCGCGGTTGCGCTGGCAGCGCTGGAACCGCGCCATGCCGCCGCCATCCGCGCCTGCTATTTTGATGGTGTCACCTATGATGAGCTGGCAGCGCGTGAACAGGTGCCGGTGGGCACGTTGAAAAGCTGGGTACGGCGCGGCCTGATCCGCCTGCGCGACCAACTGGAAGGAAGCCAGGCATGAGCCAGCAGCCCCAGCCCAGCGGCCTTGATGGCCTGACCGAACTGGAAGCGCTTGCCATGGATCATGCGCTGGGTGGCGGCAGCCGCGCCGAGCGCAAGGCGGCCGAACTGCGCCTGTTGAGTGATCCCGAATTCCGCGCGGCGGTTGAACGTTGGCAGGTGATGCTGGCGCCGCTGGATGACGTGACGCCGGGCATTGCCCCGCCGCCATCGGTTTGGGCGGGAATTGCGGGCGAGATCGAGCCGCCGCCACGTCGTGCCGCGCCGCAGCCGGCGGTGTCCGGCGGCTGGTGGAACAGTGTCGGCCTGTGGCGGGGGCTGGCGTTTGCTGGCCCGGTGCTGGCGGCGGTGGCCGTCGCCGTGCTGGTGCAACCCGATGCCGTGGCGCCCGGTGTGCCGGCCACGGTTGCCGGTGGGCCGGCGCTGGTGGCAACGCTGGCCGATGCCGATGGCAGGCCGCTGATCGCCGCTGCCTATGATCCGGCCAGCGGCCAGGTGCGCTTTGCTCCGGTTGCGGCCGGTGATCAGTCCACCGCCGGAAAGGTTCCGGAACTGTGGGTGATCGAAGGCAAGAATCCGCCGCGGTCGCTGGGGGTGATCGATATCGCCGCCGGTCGCAGCCAGGCCATCCCGCGTGACCGGCTGGCCGGGCTGAAAGCCGGCGCCATCCTGGCGATTTCGATCGAGCCCACCGGCGGTTCGCCCACCGGTGCGCCCACCGGGCAGGTGATCGCCACGGGCAAATTGTCAGCGGCCTGAAGTCTGGCCCATTTCGTCGCAGCGGCACTGGTATCCGCAACCCTGTCACCCATCTCGCGTAGTTGAAGTCACCCGCCTATCCCGGCGGGACCTGATCAACGAGATGGAGAATCTCATGCGTTCCAATAATACCCTGCGCGCCGCGCTGTTTGCCATTGCCGCGGCTGGCCTTTCCCCCATGGCCAGTGCGCAGCCGATCGTGGGCGGCGCGCCCATGTATCCCACCAAGGACATCATCGATAACGCCGTGAACTCGGCCGATCACACCACCCTGGTCGCCGCCGTGAAGGCTGCCGGCCTGGTGGACGTGCTGAAGGGCAAGGGCCCGTTCACCGTGTTCGCCCCCACCAACGCTGCCTTTGCCAAGCTGCCGGCCGGCACCGTTGAAACCCTGCTGAAGCCGGAAAACAAGGCCACGCTCACCGCCGTGCTCACCTATCACGTGGTGGCCGGCAAGTTCACCGCCGCTGATGTGGTGAACGCCATCAAGGCCGGCGGCGGCAAGGCCGAACTGACCACCGTGCAGGGCGGCAAGCTGACCGCCTCCATGATGGGCAATCTGGTGATGCTGCGCGACGCCAAGGGCGGCATGAGCCATGTGCGCCAAGCTGATGTGATGCAGTCCAACGGTGTCATCCACGTCGTCGACGCGGTTGTGCTGCCGTAAGCGTTTCGTTTCTTGCGTAAAAAAGGGGGGCGGCTCGCAAGAGCCGGCCCCCGATTTGTTTCACGCGGTCGCCGGCTCGGCGGTGCTGTCGTCTTCTTCGGCCTGTTGCAGCGCCCACATCTCGGCATAGGTGCCGGACTGCGCCAGCAATTCCTCGTGGCGGCCGCGTTCGATGATGCGGCCGGCGTCCATCACGATGATCTCATCGGCATCGGTGATGGTGGATAGGCGGTGGGCGATGACAATGGTGGTGCGCCCGGCGGATACACCGCCCAGCGCGTCCTGGATGCTGGCCTCCGTCGCTGAATCGAGCGCGCTGGTGGCTTCATCAAGGATCAGGATTGCCGGGTTCTTCAGGATGGTGCGGGCGATGGCGACGCGCTGTTTTTCGCCGCCCGACAGCTTCAGCCCGCGTTCGCCCACTTGCGTCTTGTAGCCATCGGGCAGGCTCAGAATGAAATCGTGGATGGCCGCGCCGCGCGCTGCCGCAATGATCTCGGCCTCCGTTGCATCTGGCCGGCCATAGGCGATGTTGTAACCGATGCTGTCGTTGAACAGCACCGTATCCTGCGGAACGATGCCGATGGCGCGGCGCAGACTGTCTTGCGTGACATGGGCGATATCCTGCCCGTCGATCAGCACGCGCCCGCCCTGGATGTCGTAGAAGCGGTAGAGGATGCGGCTGAGCGTCGATTTGCCGGCGCCCGAATGGCCGACCACGGCGAGCTTGCGCCCCGGGTCCACGTCGAAGCTGACGCCGTGCAGGATCTGCCGGCGCGGATCATAGCCGAACTGCACGGCGTCGAAGGCGACCCGCGCGCCCGACAGGCTGAGCGGAACCGCGCCTGGCGCGTCGGCGATTTCCGGCGCGGTGTCGATCAGGCGGAACATCGCGTCCATGTCGATCAGGCCCTGGCGGATTTCGCGATAGACCATGCCGAGCAGATCGAGCGGGCGGAACAATTGCATCAGCAGGCCGTTGACGAAGGCAATATCGCCGATGGTGAAGCGGCCCTGATCCCAGCCCCACACCACATAGACCAGCGCGCCGGCCATCAGCGCGTTGGTGATGAAGCTCTGCCCGATGTTGAGCCAGGCGAGGCTGACTTCGGATTTGGTGGCGGCATCAGTGTAGCGCTTGATGGCGCGGCCATAATTGGCGTTCTCGTGCGTTTCCGCGTTGAAATATTTGACCGTTTCGTAGTTCAGCAAGCTGTCCACGGCGCGCGCTGTGGCGTTCTGGTCGCTGGTCACCATTTCGCGGCGCAGGTTGGCGCGCCAATCGGTGATGCGCTGGGTGTAGACAATGTACGCCGCGACCATCGCCAGCGTGGTCACCACCAGTTCCCAGCCGAAACCCCGCCCGAACAAGATGCAGACGGCGGTGAGTTCGATCACGGTCGGGAAGATATTGAACAGCAGGAAATAGAGCATGGTGTCGATGCTCTTGGTGCCGCGCTCGATCAGCCGGGTAAGTGCGCCGGTGCGGCGTTCGAGGTGGAAACGCAGCGAAAGCCGGTGGATGTGGCTGAACACATCGAGACTGAGGTGGCGCGCGGCTTCCTGGCCAACCTTTTCGAACAGCGCGTTGCGGAAATTGTCGAACAGCACGCCGCCGAAGCGGGCCAGTGCATAGGAGGCGACCAGCGCCATCGCCACGCCGGCCCCGCCCGACAGATTGTCGGACATCGCATCGAGCGCCAGCTTCAGCGTGTAAGGCATGGCGAGCATGACGCCCTTGGCCAGCAACACGAGGCACAGCGCGCCGACAACGCGCAGTTTCAGATCGGAGCGATCGGCCGGCCATAGATAGGGCAGGAAACGCTTCAGCGTCTTGAAATCGGCATCACCCTGCGGTGGGCTGGACGAAGCGGCCATGGATTGCATGGGGACGCATATGGGCTGAGCGCGCCGCTGGCACAATGGGATGGATTGTCCCTTCCGCAAACGGAAGGGTGGGGGCGCACTTGCCCCACCCGGCCCGAACGCCCATGGTAAGCCCATGCCGCGCACCCCCCGCAACAACCCGCACAACAGGACTCTGGCCGGTCTGCCCGACCGGCAAGCCATCCTGGATTTCATCGCCACCCAGAAAACCAGCGTGGGCAAGCGCGAGATCGCCAAGGCGTTCGGCCTGCACGCGCAGGACAAGATCGCTTTGAAGGCGCTGCTTAAGGAAATGATGGAGGCCGGCGAACTCGAAACCGGCCCCGGCCGCAACCTGCACAAGGGCGGCGGCCTGCCCAAGGTGACGGTGATCCGCATCTGTGATGTTGACGATGGCGTGGCGATTGCCGTGCCCGACAGATGGGAACACGCCACCCCGCCGCCGCGCCTGCGGGTGATCGAGCCGCGCCGCCGCGCCGTGTTTGGTCTGGGTGATCGGCTGCTGGCGCGGATCGAGGAACAGGGTGGCGGGCTGCTGGCCTTCCCGATGAAGGCGCTGGCCAAATCCGAAGAGTTCGTGCTCGGCATCCTGCGCAAGGAAGCGATGGGCTGGCGGCTGGTGCCGGTGGACAAGAAGGCGCGCACCGATCTGGCGATCAACGATCCCGGCGACGGCCAGCCTGGCGACCTGGTGCTGGCCGAGCCATCGGGCCGCCCGCCCCGCCAATATGGCCGGGTGGTGGAAGTGCTGGGCGATCCGTTCCAGCCCAAATCGTTCAGCCTGATCGCCATTCACGCCAAGGGCATCCCCAACCGCTTTGACGAATCAACGCTCGATGAAGCCGAGCGCATGGCCCGGCAATCACTTGGCGAACGAGAGGATCTGCGCGCACTGCCGTTCCTCACCATCGATCCCGCCGACGCGCGTGACCATGATGATGCGGTGTGGGCGGCGCCGGATGACGAGAAGCCCGGGCACTTTCGCGCCATCGTCGCCATTGCCGATGTCAGCTTCTACGTCCGCCCCGGCACCGCGCTCGACCGTTCGGCGCGCAGCCGCGGCAACAGCGTCTATTTCCCCGACCGTGTCGTGCCAATGCTGCCGGAGGTGCTATCCGCCCATGTCTGCAGCCTGGTGGAGAATGAAGATCGCGCCGTGCTGGCCTGCCATCTGCACATCGATCCCGAAGGCAAATTGCTCGATTGGCGCTTCACCCGCGCCGTCATCCGCTGCGTCACCAACATCGCTTATGAAGAAGCGCAGGCGACGATGGACGCTGAAAAGGGCGAATGGCTGCACGTGCTGAAGCCGCTGTGGGCCGCATGGGGCGCGCTGGCCAAGGCGCGCGCCGACCGCGAACCGCTCGATCTGGAGCTGCCGGAAAAGCGCGTGGTGCTGGATGAGGCCGGGCGCATCGCCGGCATCTCGATCCGCGAGCATCTGACCGCGCACCGCGTGATCGAGGATTACATGATCGCCGCCAACGTCGCGGCGGCCAAGGCGCTGGAGAAGAAGAAGGCCGGCTGCATCTTCCGCTGCCACGAGGCACCGAGCCGCGAAAAGATCGTCGCGCTGCGGGATTATCTCGAAACGCTGGGGCAGAATATCGCGTTGGGCCAAGTGGCAAAGCCCGCCGTGTTCAACCGCATCCTCGCTCGCGCCAAGGACGGCGAGAATTACCAGCAGGTCACCGAGCAAGTGCTGCGCACCCAGACCCAGGCCTATTATTCGCCGGCCAACGTCGGCCACTTCGGGTTGAGCCTTGGCAGTTATGCGCACTTCACCTCACCGATCCGCCGTTATGCCGATCTGGTGGTGCATCGCAGCCTGGTCGCGGCCTACCGGCTGGGCGACGGCGCGCTGCACAAGGAAGAGGAAAAGGGCCTGACCAAGACCGCTGATCACATTAGCATGACCGAACGCCGCGCGATGGAAGCCGAGCGCGACACCATCGATCGCTATGTCGCCGCCTTCCTCTCGACCAAGGTCGGCGAGATCGTGAAAACGCGTATCACCGGCGTGGCCAAATTCGGCTTCTTCGCCACCGTTGATGGCCTCGGCGGCGACGGGTTGGTGCCGGTCTCAACGCTGGGCGAAGAACGCTTCGTGTTCGACGAGGACGCCCGCATCCTGGAAGGCATCCAGACCGGCAAGCGCTATGCCGTCGGCCAGCGCATGGAGCTGCGCCTCGCCGAAGCCAGCCCGATCACCGGCGCGCTGCGCTTTGAATTGCCGGAAGGCGGCAGCGCATCGGGCCCACGCCGGGATCGCACGCGACCACGCGGGTTCCAGCCCCGGCCGGGCAAATCGCGGGTGCCACCGGGGGTGCGGCGGGGCCGCAAATAGGGCCTCCGGCGGGCAGGGGCTGGTCCCCAGCACCCACTTTCGTTTTCGGGCCCGCTTGACGATGCGGCCGTTTTTCTGCTGCTGAACATCATGGATTGCAAAGAGGGGTTGTCGATGAAATTTGTGACTGCACTGCTGCTGACGGCTCTGGCTATGCCCAGCCTCGCCCAGGAAAAGCGCCAGACGCCGCGCGATGCCATGGTGGCCGAAGCCGATGCCGCCACCGCCCGTGCGCCGGTGGAGGAACAGGCGTTCGTGTCCAAGGGCAGCGTTTCCATCAAGGGCAAGGCCGTGGCCTACACCGCCACCGCCGGCACGCTCACCATTCGGGATGACAACGCCCGGCCCACCGGCAGCCTGTTCTACACCGCCTACACCACCGGTGAGGCCAACCGCCCGGTCACCTTCTTCTACAATGGCGGGCCCGGCTCAGCGACGATCTGGCTGCACATGGGCAGCTTTGGCCCGGTGCGCGTGAAGAGCGACAAGCCGGTGTACGTCACCCCCGATCAGTACAGCGTGACCCAGAACCCGTGGTCCCTGCTCGACAAGACCGATGTCGTCTTCATCGATGCCATGGGCGCCGGCTGGTCGCGGCCACTGGGGGACAAGACGGGCAAGGATTTCAACGGCGTCGATCAGGATGCCGATGCCTTTGCCCGCGCCATCATGCGTTATGTGAGCAAGAATAACCGCTGGACATCACCGAAATTCATCCTCGGCGAATCCTATGGCACGCTGCGCTCCGGCGTGGTGGCGCGGATGTTGGAGGAACGTGGGCTTTCGCTGCACGGCGTCGCCCTGCTTTCCACCATCATGAACTATGGCGTGCGCCAGGCCGGCTATGATCAGAACCACATGGTGCTGTTCCCCGGATATGCCGCCACCGCCTGGTATCACGGCACACTGCCGGGCCAGAAGCCGGCCGATCTCGACGCCTTCGTGAACGACGTGCGCGGCTTCGTGGCCGGGCCCTACGCCGCCGCCCTGGCCAAGGGCAGCAGCATTTCGGATGCCGAAAAGGATGCCGTCGCCCGCCAGATGAACGCCTATACCGGGCTGCCAATCGATTTCATCAAGCGCGCTAACCTGCGGGTTGATCTGCAGCATTTCCAGACCGAACTGCTGCGCCCGCGCGGGCTCTCGATTGGCCGGCTCGACACCCGCTACACGCTGCCGCCCACCGATCTGAACGCAGACAGCCCGGATGAGGATCCGGCCGGCACCGCCATCACCGGCGCCTACATCTCGGCCTTCCACGATTATGCGGTGAAGACACTGGGCGTGAAAACCGAACTGCCCTACAAGCTGACGGCGCGCGAGCCGGGGTACAGCTGGGACTGGTCCCACCGCCCGCCCCGCGGTGGCGTGCAGACGACGCCCAACACGGCGGTCGATCTCGCCTTCACCATGCGCGCCAATCCGAAGCTGAAAGTGCTGTTCCTCAACGGCTATTACGACATGGCAACGCCTTTCTACGGCGCCGAATTCGATGCCAGCCATATGCTGCTGCCGGCCGATCTGAACCGGAACATCAAGTTCACCTATTACCAGTCGGGCCACATGATCTATCTGGCGGAATCCGAACTGGCAAAGATGCGCGACGACGTGGCGGCCTGGTATGATGAGGCGCTGAAGTAAGGAGAGCCTCCGGCGGGCAGGGTCGCAGACCCTGCACCCGTTTGATTTTGGGCTGCCCCTGTTTCTCGTGCGCAAACCAGCGCCGCAGGCAATGGACAACAGCCTGCGGTGCTCTCGTCAAAACACAAGTGCGGCCCAAAAACGAAAGTGGGTGCAGGGCCTCAGGCCCTGCCCGCCGGAGGCATGAAAGCGCCGCCGTTCAGCGGCCTTCCAGGACGCCTGCGACCGCCAGGAAAACGTCAGCACGGATCTGCACGCCCAGGTGGCTGCTGCTGATCTCGATCGATCGGCCGTGGCTGTCGCGGCAGATTTCGCCGGCGACCAGTCCGTCGGACTGGCTCCAGATGGCGGTGCTGGGGACGGAGAGGGGGGCGGCGATTTCGGCGCTGCGGGCGGCGACGGCGGGATCATCGAGCCGTTCTCCGGTGAACCACTCGAAGAAGCGCCAGACATTGGTGGCTTTTCCGCTGCCGGCGAACGGTGAACTGATGGTGATGACTTCGCGCACCAGATCGGGCCGGCGATGGGCGACCAGCCGCGCGATCATGCCGCCCAGGCTGACGCCGATCAGGGTCACCGGGCCGTTTGCGGCCGCGATTGCTTCGAGGCGCATAATCAGCTGTTCGGCCTGGGCGCCGGTCGTTCGCACGCCAAAGTTGCGACCCAGACCCCAGCTGTGCGCCTGGTAGCCACGGTCCCGCAGGAAGCGCTGCAGCGGGAAAAACGCCCGCTCCCCTTGCATCAAGCCGGGCAGCAGCATCACCGGGCGGCCGTCACCGGCCGGCTCGCCGCGCAGCAAGCTCTTGTGACGTGGCCGGTTCATCACGGTCCAGGCTGCACGCGGCAGTTCGGCAGCCCACAGCAGTTTGGAGGGTGGACGGATGGATTCGGTGAACACTGTCATCGTTATGTCATATAACGGTAACCGCTGCGTCGCAAACTACATCGGGGCATAGGCTGCTTGTCGAAAGCGCACCGGCTTGCGGAATGCGTTTGCCGTTGCAGCGCTGTCCAGAATCGAAAGTAGGTGCAGGGGCCCAGCCCCTGCCCGCCGGAGGCTCTCCTCAATCCACTTCAATCCTGATTGCATCCCCCGGCGCCATCGCGTCGAGCCAGCGCGCCAGCACATCCCGCCCCATCGCCACGCAGCCTTCGGTCGGCCGGCCATCCGGTTGGCGGACGTGCCAGAAGATGGCGCTGCCCAGACCGGGGACGGGCGGATTGTCGTTGTGGGCGAGGACGAGGATGAGGTCGTAGGCGTGATCGTCGCGCCACAAGGGTTCATGGCTGTGGGGGTGGGGGATGGTGACGGGGCGGTTGTAGGCCGGGTCGGCGGCGCCGTCGCTCCAGCCGTCCCACGGGCGCAACCAGCGCCAGGGCAGGGCGGTTTGCGGCGCAGGCAGGCGATCGGGGCGCACGAGCGCGGCGCGGATGGACCAGAGGCCGAGCGGGGTGTTGCCGTCGCCTTCGCGCTTGTCGGCGGCGGCACAATAGCCGCCTTTGCCGAAGCTGGCGGCGTGGGTTTCGCCGAACGCGCTGACCGTGCCGGTGGCAGGGTTGGCGCGGAAGATCGTCACAGCATGTGCCCCTGCCGGTCGCGCTTGGTGGCGAGGTAGGCGGCGTTGTGGGGGTTGGGGGGCATGTCGTGGGCGACGCGGCTGACGCTTAAGCCGTGGGCGGCGAGGCCTTCCACCTTGAGCGGGTTGTTGGTCATCAGCGCAACGTTGGAGACGCCCAACGCCTTGAACATGGCGGCGGCCAGGGAGAAGTCGCGCTCGTCGGGTTCGAAACCGAGGCGGGTGTTGGCGTCCACCGTGTCCCAGCCCTGATCCTGCAGGGCATAGGCGCGCAGCTTGTTGAGCAGGCCGATGCCGCGGCCTTCCTGTTGCAGATAGAGCAGGATGCCGCCGCCGGGGTTCTGCGCGATGGCGGCCAGCGCGGCGTGCAACTGCGGCCCGCAATCGCATTTCAGGCTGCCGAGCACATCGCCGGTGAGGCAGGAGCTGTGTAGGCGGCTTAGCACAGGCTGGGTGACATTGGGGTTGCCGATGACCAGCGCCAGATGCTCCGGGCCGCCATCATCGGGGCGGAAGGCGACGACCTGCGTATCTTCGGCGCTGGCCAGGGGCAGGCGGGCGCGGCTGGAGATGCGGACGCGGGCAACGGCAGGCGGCAGGGCAAGCGCGGCTTCGGAGGGGCAGGAGACAGCCACATCGGCGCCGGCCAGTGGCACGGCATAAACGGCGGGAATCAGGCCGGCATGTTTCGCAAGTGCAATCGCGGCGCGGGCGGAGGCGGCATCGCCGTCCAGTGCGCGGGTACGAAACGGGCCCTTGAACGGGGTGGCGAGATCGAGCACCGGATCGGCGACAGCGCGACTGCCGGTGAGATCGAGCCAGTCTGGCCGGTCGACCCACACCGGTTCGGGATCGGGCGCGGCCGCTGCAATCTGATTGGCGAGGTTGAGCACGGCAGCGCGGCGCGCGGTGATGATCAGGCCGGCGCGGCTGCGGGTTTCCAGCGCGGCCAGCGTGTCGGCATCGGCGAGTTCGGCGGAGAGAATGGCCAGGCTGCCCACCCCCACGGCACGATCCCGGCGAAGGGCATCGCTGGCGGCTTCGGCCAGATAATTGGCCGCGATGCTCACAGGTCGAGCGTCACGATCTGTGGGATGTGATCGGAAGGCTTGCCCCAGTCGCGGGCGTCCCGGATGGCTTCGAAACCGGTGGCTTGTTTGGCGACGCTGGGTGAGGCCCAGATGTGATCGAGGCGGCGGCCGCGATCCGACAGGCGCCAATCGATATTGCGATAGCTCCACCAGGTGAAAAATTTCTCCGGCGCCGGGTTGAAATGGCGGCCCAGATCCACCCAGTCGTGGCTCTGCTGCAAGCGGTTGAGCGCGTCGACTTCCATCGGTGTGTGGCTGACGACATCGAGCAGGGCCTTGTGGTTCCACACATCGCAGTCCAGCGGCGCGACGTTGAAATCGCCGACGATCACGGCGGGCTCCTTCAGCCCTTCCGACCAGCGGGTCATGCGTTCGATGAAGTCCATTTTCTGGCCGAATTTCGGGTTCACCTCGCGGTCGGGCACGTCGCCGCCGGCTGGCACATAGACGTTTTCCAGCAAGACGCCGTTTGGCAAACGCACGCCGATGTGGCGCGCTTCGCCATTGTCCTGCCAGTCATAGCGCCAGGCGCCTTCCAGCGGCACGCGGCTGATGGTGGCAACGCCGTGGTGCATACGCTGGCCGTTCAGGATGCGGTGAGTGTAGCCCAATTGCTCGAACAGGCCGTGTGGGAAAATGTCGTTGGCGACCTTGGTTTCCTGCAGGCACAGCACATCGGGCTGATGATCGCGCAGGAACTGCTCCACGATATCAGCGCGGGCGCGGACGCTGTTGATATTCCAGGTGGCGATGCGAAGAGACATGGGACGCATTTAGGCGAAGCTTTGTCGCTCGTCACCTGTTCAGAAACGAGTTGACCCCTGGCACCGGGGGCGTGGTGCCAGGGGTCTTGTCTGCGCTCGTCACGCACACAGGCGGAAATTTTTACGCGGTGCTGTCCGGTCAACAGGGGGCAAACCCGTCAGCACCAACTGCCTGATGAACTGCTTATGCCTGATTCGACCTTGCCCCATCATGAACGGGATTCAGGGTCTGTGTTCAGGTTAGGCAACCGCGTTATCGGGGCCCATCCTTGCGCGGATCGGTGAAGCCAAACGAGACACCGGCCAAGCTGGCGCCATAGCGCACATTGGCCAGCCGCACCTCGCTGCGGCCGCCTTGCGCGTCCAGAGCGGTCCACCCGGCCAGTGCCAGCCCGCCCGGCGCACTGGCGGCGCGCACGAAGCGGATCGAAAGCGTGCCGAATTCCGGCCGCTTGGGATCGCGGGCTGCGACTTCCACCCCGTCGGGCGTGTCGGCGGTGATGCGGGCGATGGGGGCAAGATCAGGCTCGGCCGCCAGCAGGATCTGCAGCGGTGTGCGGCGCACCGGCCACTGGCTGACTTGTTTCACCTCATAATCGATGAACGATAGCGTGCGGCCATCGCCGACCAGCAGCATTTTCGCTGTGTTGTACTGGAATCGCACCTTGCCGGGGCGGGCCAGCCACAATTTGCCCGCCAGCACGCGGCCATCGGCGCCGGCCTGGGTGAAATCGGCCGAAAGGCTGGTGGTGCCTTTCAGCGAGACGGCGATATCGGCCAGCGATGTTGCGCTGGCCGGGGCGGCAAGGGCAAGCAGAGGGAGCAGGAACAGCTGTTTCATGCCTCTGCCTTAGCCGGCAGCGGCTTCACACGCCATGAACGGAATGCAGCTTATGCAGCGGCGCCGAGATAGCCCAGCTGCGCTGCCTTGAAGATGGTCTGGCTGCGGTTGACGGCATTCAGCTTCTCGCCGGCGTTCTGGATGTGGAAGCGCACGGTGGCGTGGCTGCGCGACAGGATCAGGCTGATTTCCTTGTCGGTCTTGCCGATACTGGCCCAGCGCAGGCATTCCACTTCCCGCTTGGTGAGCTGGCAATCGCCCGGCAGCCAGCGGCGGGTGCGATGCGCCTTGACGTAACCCGCCAGGAACCGATGCGACATCAGTGCCAGGATATCGGCCCATTGTTCATATTCGGCTGAAAGATCGGTGCGGCTGGCATCGCGTGACACGAAGCAGACGGCGCCGATCTGGCCAAAAGGCAGATGCACCGGCACCACGATTGAAGCCTTGGTGAGTGCCCGTTTCTCGAAATTGTCGAGGCTCATCTCGTCGAGATAGGGATTGGGCTGGCGGGTGAAAAAACCGGTGGCATTGGCCCAGAACACCTCGGATTCATACCGGCAGGCGCGCGGCAGCGGCGACGACAGGGCGAGCTTTGAATCCTTCCACCAATGCTCGTTCTCCCCGGTCCAGCCGAACACGTCGGCGGCGAGGATATTGCCGTCGATATCCTCCATCGGCGCCTTGGACGCGATATTGTCGACCGCGATGACATGCAGGCCAGTGCACTCCAGCACAATGTCGCGCATGGCTTCGGCGGCTTTGCGGGCATCACCCATCGATCGAACGGAAACGGCGGCAAGGCTGGCGTGCAGGTCCATCGGTCACTCCCCAGAACATGGTGCGAGGGGTTGGTCTCTATTGGACCCTTGGGGCGAACCCCGTACTCCCTCACGCTTATCGTAGGACGCGAAGTAATCACAGCCGGACACGCCCTGCAATGGGCTTTGACCGAACAGGCCAAAACAGTGGGCCGATTCGGCGAAATCGGCGGCCCATGCTTGCAAGTTGTCAGCACTTTGCTAGGTAGTGCCTCACCGGGGGGGAACGGACAGTGCTTGCGCAAGCAACGAGGAACATTCGCGTGTTGGCAGAATGCATGGCGGCAGCCAGCCATTGGTTGCGAGTCGCCATTGCAGTGGGCGTGCTGACTGGTGCCACCGTCGAACCGCCGTTGGCGGCCGCGCCGATTGATCCCGCCGTGCACCAGGGCGTCGCCAGCTGTGGCAGTTCAACCTGCCATGGCCGCCAGGAAGCCACGGGGCCTCGTGTGCGCCAGAACGAAGTGATCAGCTGGTCTGATCCCGCCAGCCTGACCGGCGCGCACAGTCGCGCCTGGAAAGTGCTGAACGAGCCGCGTGCCCAGGCCATCGGCAAGCGTCTGGGCATCACCAATGTCGCGGCCTCCAAGGAATGCATCAGCTGCCACGGTGATCCTGCACCGTTGCGCGGGGCGAAATGGCAGCAATCCGATGGCGTGGGCTGTGAAGCCTGCCACGGCGGATCGGAACGCTGGCTGGCCAGCCATGCCAGCGTGAACGCCAGCCATGCTGACAATGTCGCCAAGGGCATGTGGGCGGTGAATGACCCGGCAGTAAAGGCCAGCGTGTGCCTCGATTGCCATTTCGGTTCCGACAAGCCGGGCCAGTTTGTGTTCCACCGCATCATGGCCGCCGGCCACCCCCGCGTGGCTTTCGAACTTGATCTGTTCACATCTCTGCAGCGCCACCATGACGAGGATGCCGATTATGCCGCGCGCAAGGGTGTTACCGGAGGGGTGAAGACCTGGGCCGTGGGCCAGGCGCTGGCAGTGGAGCGCGCGTTGTCGCTGTTGCCCGCCGCATCGGGTCGCCTCAACGGTCCGGATTATTATTTCTATGATTGCCGTTCCTGCCACCGGACCTTCAGTGATGATCCGGCGACGCAGATCGTCGCGCGCACCAATGGCTGGCGGCCGATTCCGCCGGGCCAGCCGGTGTGGAACGATGAGCAGATGATCATGCTGGCGGCTGCCGCGCGTGTGGCCGCGCCGGATGTGGCGCGCAGTTTCGACAATCAGAGCCGTGCCTTCCACGCTGCGCTGGGCGGCGATCGCGCCGGGGCGATGAAGGCGGCGGCCACGCTGAAGGCGACGGCTGCCACGCTGGCCCGGCGCTTTGCCGGCACCAGCTTTGATCGGGCGCAGACTTTTGCGCTGATCGATGCCGTGCTGGTGGGCAATGCGGCAGCTTACACTGATTATCAGGGCGGTGCGCAGGCGGTGATGGCGGCCGATACCCTGCTTTCGGCGTTGGTAACGGCTGGCCAGGTCGATCGCGGCGCAGCACAGGCGCTGAGGCCTGATCTTGATCGCGCCTACGCGCTGGCTCGCGATGCCAACCGCTGGGATCCGGCCGCGTTCCGGGTCACGCTGGCGCAAATTGCCGGCCGGTTGCGGGGCCTGAAGTGACGCCCAGCCGCGCCCGGATCACGGCAGGGGTAGCAGCGCTGGCGCTGCTGCTGGCTGGCTGTGGCGGCAGCGGTGCGCCGCCGAGCCAGGCCGTCAATCCCGCTCCAAGCCCGTCGCCAACCCCAACACCGGCCAGTGTGTTCACCAAGCCGGCGCAGGAGGCGCTGAGCGTCGCCGACGTGCAGTCGGTCATTGCCCGCGCCGCCGCCGAAGCTTCGGCCCGCAATCTGCCGGCAGTGATCGCCGTGGTTGATCGGGTCGGCAATGTGCTTGCCGTCTATCGCATGGCCGGCGCCCGCGCGACCGCCACCACGCGGCCCAACGCCAACGGCGCCAATATCGACGCGCAGGGCGTGACGGTGCCGGCGGAACTGGCCGCGATCGCCAAGGCCATCACCGGCGCCTATCTGTCGTCGGGCGGCAACGCCTTTTCCACCCGCACGGCCTCGATGATCGTGCAGCCGAATTTCCCGCCGTCGGCACGCACGGCGGGGCTTGAATCCGGCCCGCTCTATGGCGTGCAGTTCAGCCAGCTGCCCTGTTCCGATCTGTCTGCACGGTTCGGTGTCGGCAGTCCTTTCATCGGCCCGAAGCGCTCGCCATTGGGTCTCGCTGCCGATCCGGGCGGCTTTCCGCTCTACAAGAATGGCGTGATGGTTGGTGGCGTCGGCATCATGGCCGATGGCGATTATGGCTTTGATGCCGAAGTGGTGGATGTGGACGATGATGCCGAAGAGCATATCGCGCTCGCCGCCACCGCCGGCCACGCTGCGCCCGAAACCATCCGCGCCGAACGGATTTCGGTGGACGGCACACTGCTGCGCTATTCCGACGCCGTTGCCGCCGGCCTGAAGAGCAATCCGGCAAGCCCGCCGGCCTTTGCTGGCCTCGCCGGCAGCCTGGTGGCAGTGGCCGGCTTCAATGCCGCCGGCATCATTGCCGGCACGCCTTATGGCAGCGAGGCCAGCGGCGTGCGCAATGCCGCAGCAGCCGAATTCAACCATCCCGATGCATTCATCCTGTCCGACGGCGCCGGGGCCAATCGCTATCCGATCCGCGCCGGCACCGATGCCGGCGACGTGGCGCAGCCGCTCAGCGCCGCCGAAGTGCGCGCTGTGTTGGAAGAAGCGTTCACCATCATGTCGCGCGCCCGCGCCCAGATCCGCCAGCCGCTCGACAGCCGGGCCCAGGTCTCGCTGTCGGTGGTGGATACGCGGGGGCAAGTGCTGGGGTTGGTGCGCTCGCCCGATGCGCCGGTGTTCGGCATTGATGTGAGCTTGCAAAAGGCGCGCACGGCGGCCTTTTTCTCCAACGCCCGCGCTGCCAGCGATCTGGGTGCGGTGACGACGGCGGCCGGCGCTGCCGATGCGAACGTCCGCGATTTTGTGTCCCGCACCAATAGCTTCTTCAGCGGCACCGGTTTCCTCACCGGTGCGTTCGGCGTGTCCAACCGCGCCGTCGGCAACATCAGCCGGCCCTATTTCCCCGATGGCGAAGCCGGCCGACCGCCGGGTCCGCTGTCGCGCGACATCGCCGGCTGGTCGCCCTTCTCGACCGGGCTCCAATCGGCGCTGATCGTGCAGAATCTGGTGCAGGTGCTGGGTGGCGGCGATCCGCGCCAATGCACCTTCCTGCCCAACACCGGCAGCGGGCAGAACCGGCTTGCCAACGGCATCCAGATCTTCCCTGGCGCCGTGCCGATCTATCGCGGCAACAATCTGGTGGGCGCCATCGGCATTTCCGGCGACGGCATCGATCAGGACGACATGATCAGCTTCCTTGGGCTGAGCAACGCCAGCACAAGGCTCAATGGCAGCATCAGCCTGCCGCCGGCCAGCATCCGTTCCGATCAGGTGCAGGTGACAGTTGCGGGCACGCCTGTCCGCCTGCGCTTCGTGGGTTGCCCGTTTGCGCTCTTTGTCGACACGGCCGAAAACAATGTCTGTCAGGCGCGTTGAGATGCGGGCACTGATCCTCATCCCCCTTCTGGCCACCGCCTCGCCGGTCATCGCCAAGCCGTTTGGCAAATGGTTTGACTGTTATGCCAAGGTCGCCCCGCCGGCCGAGCGTCTGCCCGCCGAAGCGGAAGCCGGCGCGGTTGATCCGAATGCCGTCCCATTGGATGGCCGCCGCGTGCCCGGTATGGGCGGTCCGCAGACGTGGGACCCAGTGGTGCAGGCCAACCAGGGCGCGGTTGCCTGGCCCAAACAGGGGGATTTTCCCACCGATCACCTGCCGGTGCCCGATCGCTGGCGCCTGGTCGAAACGCTGGGGCTGGTGAAATCCAACTGGAAAGACCCGTACAACCAGAACACGCTCAAGGGCGACCGGCCGGTCTGCGGCACCCATGATCTGTTCGTGCAGCTGACAGCGATTTCCGACACGCTGGTCGAACCGCGCAGCTTTCCCACCCCGGTCGGCGTGCAGACCACCGAGCGGCCGGGCAGCAACGATACCTTTGGCCGCCAATACAGCGAAGTGTTTGCGCAGACCTTCATCCTGGGCGCGGCGCTGACCAAGGGCAGCACCGCCTTCAAGCCGCCGGAATATGAGCTGCGCGCCGCCATCGCCTTCAACATGAACCATGTCGACGTGACGGAACGCCGGGTGCTTTCCGTGCTGCCGTCGAAGCGCAGCCTGCGCACCGATGCGTTCGTGGGCGTGCAGGAATTGTTCCTCGATTATCACCTGCGCAACACGTCGGATCGGTATGATTTCGACTCGCTGCGCATCGGCATTCAGCCGTTCTCCAGCGATTTCCGCGGCTTCCTGTTCCAGGACAACCAGCTCGGCCTTCGTCTGTTCGGCAACCGCGACAACAACCGCTTCCAGTACAACCTCGCGGCCTTCTGGCGGCTCGAGAAGGATTCGAACTCCGGCCTCAACGCCGTCCTGCGCAGCCCGCGCAACGATTTCGTGGTCGTCGCCAATCTCTACCGCCAGGATCTGCCGGTGCCCGGCATGACCAGCCAGGTCAGTGTGATGTGGAATGCCAACCGCGAACGCAATGATGTGCAGGTCGATACCAACGGCTTCCCGGTGCGGCCTTCGTTGCTCGGCACCTTGCGCGGCCGCAGCTATGATGTCGTCTATCTCAGCTACAACGCCGATGGCCATATCGGCCGGTTGAACATGACCTTCAGCGGCACCTATGCTGCAGGCACCAACCGCAACAACATCTTCACCGATCGGCGCGCCAAGATCAGCAGCTGGTTTGCCGCGTTCGAGCCCAGCTATGACCGTGGTTGGGTGCGGGTGCGCGGTTCGGCCCTGTTCGCCAGCGGCGATTCCAATCCGTTCGACGATACCGACAGCGGCTATTCGGCGATCTTTGAAAACCCGCAGTTTGCTGGTTCCGACACCAGTTACTGGATCCGCCAGACCATTCCCTTTGCCGGCGGCGGCCGTGTCATCTCGGTCAACAGCCGCAACGGCATCCTGAACGATCTGCGATCGTCCAAGGAACAGGGCCAGGCCAATTTCACCAACCCGGGCACCATGTTGCTGGGCGCCGGTGCGGATTTCGATGTGCTGCCCGAGCTGCGGGTGAGCGGCAATCTCAACCATCTGTGGTTTGCCACCACCGCCACGCTGCAGGCGCTGCGCGTGGAAGGCACCATTCCCAAGGATATCGGCTGGGATCTGTCGGCAGCGGCCACCTACCGCCCGCATTTCAACCAGAATCTCGTGTTCCGCCTGTCGGGCGCGCTGCTGAAGCCCGGCGATGGTTTCCGCGATCTCTTCACCAACGCACCCCGCACCGGGTCTTATTATTCGGTGCTGTTCAACGCTGTTCTGGCTTATTGACATGCTGAAGCGCCTGCTCCTCCTTTTGATGGTGCCACTGGTCGGCATGGCCTTCGCGTCCGAAGGCGAAAAGCCGGTGGCGCGGGATTACACCCGTGTCCATGCCGGGCCGGCGCCGAAATGGCAGACGGCGGAACTGGCCGCTGCCAAGTCCGCCGGCTGCATCAGCTGCCACACCGCCAGCGATGAAGCGACGATGCACGCGCCCAAATCGGTCGTGCTGGGCTGCACCGATTGCCACGGCGGCGATGCGAAGATCGTCGCGCCGGGCGGGTTGGCAGCGACCGACGCCAATTACATCAAGCTGCGCGATGATGCCCACGTGCTGCCGATGTTCCCGGAAAGCTGGCACTTCCCGTCGTCGGCCAACCCCAAGCGCAGCTATACCCTGCTCAACCGCGAATCCCCGGAGTTTGTGCGTTTCGTCAACCCGTCGGACTATCGCGCAGCGCGTGATGCCTGCGGTTCCTGCCATCTTGAAATCATCGAGCGGGCCGAGAGCAGCCTGATGGCCACCGGCGCCATGCTGTTCGGCGGCGCGGCCTATAACAACGGCATCCTGCCCTACAAGAATACTGTGCTGGGCGAAGTCTACACCCGCCCCGGCCAGGCCAAAGGCATGCTGGGTGCGTGGAACGGCGATGCGTCGGGCCACGGTGAAGTCGGGCTGAAGCACGAAGAAGGCCATGGCGCTGCGACGGGTCACGGCGAGAAGGCAGGCCATGGCGGCGGCGCTCATCACGATAACAGCCTGCCGGGCTTTATGTTCAGCCCCGGTACGGGCGGGCGCAAAGTGGGCGAATTGTCTGACGCTGAAAAGGCGCGCGGCGCGCTGCCGTTCCTCGCCCCGCTGCCGGCGTGGCAGGTGATGCCGCCCGGCGATATCTTCCGCGTGTTCGAACGCGGCGGCCGCAACATCAATCCCATCTTCCCGGAAATCGGCCTGCCCAACTCACTGGGCTCCATCCAGCGTCTGGAAGAGCCTGGCCGCCCCGATATCCGCCAGTCCAACCGTGGCCCCGGCACCGGCCTGCGCATCTCGGTGCCAGTGATCAATATCCACAAGACCCGCCTGAACGATCCTTTCACCTGGTTCATGGGCACCAATGATCAGCCCGGCGATTATCGCACCTCGGGCTGCGGTTCTTGTCACATTGTTTATGCCAATGATCGCGAAGTGCGGCATTCATCGGTGTATGCTGCGGCCGGCCGTGACGGGCAGACCCAAACCGCCGATCCAACGATCTCGAAAACGGAAAGCGGTCACCCGATCAAGCACGCCTTTACCCGCGCCATGCCGTCCAGCCTGTGCATGAATTGCCACATGCACCAGCCCAACATGTTCGTGAACACCTACTATGGCTACACGATGTGGGATTATGAAAGCGACGCGCCGCGCATGTGGCCGGGCAAGGAAAATCCGTATCCCAAGCCGCCAGGCATGAGCGAAGCCGAGTACCAACGCCTGTTCAAGCAGCAGCGTTACCCCACGGCCGCCGAAGTGCGCACCACCAACGAGCGCAACCCCGAAGCCGCAGCGGCGCGCGGCGCCTGGTCTGATCTGGATTTCCTGCGGACGGTGAACGACCGCAATGACCAGATGAAGGATACCCAATTCGCCGATTATCACGGCCACGGCTGGAATTTCCGCGCCGTGTACAAGCGCGATCGCGAAGGCAATCTGCTCGATGCCGGCGGCAACATGGCGAGCTATGGCACCGATACTGCGCACATCGTCGATCCGAATGATCCGGAAAAGTTCCGGAAGGCCGGCCAGCCGCAATTCGTGAAACCTGCCGCCACCCCTGGCCCCGGCCAGCCCGGCAAGGCAGTGCACCTGATGGATATCCACACCGAAGTGGGCATGCAGTGCGCCGATTGCCACTTTACCCAGGATGGCCACGGCAACGGCATGATCCATGGCGAAGTTGCCAACAGCGTGGAGATCGGCTGCAAGGATTGTCATGGCACCGCCGATGCCTATCCGACGGTGCGAACCTCCAACTTGGCCGCGCCGCCGCCAGGCAGCAATCTGATCGCGGTGCGCAACCCCGATGGCCGGCTGCGCTTTGAATGGAGCCAGGATGCCGCCGGCCGCCGCGTGCTGCTGCAACGGTCGTCCAGCGATCCCAAGCTGGTCTGGCGGGTGAAGCTGGTGAAGGACAGCGTCAACCGCGATCACCCCGATTTCAACGCCAAGGCAGCGCGTGCCAAGCTGGTGGGCACGCTGGCCAGCACGGGTGGCAAGATGAATTTCGGTCCTGGCGTGGGTGAACGCGCGCACAAGGACGACAACATGGCCTGCTTTGCCTGCCATACCAGCTGGACCACCAGCTGCGGCGGCTGCCACTTGCCGATCGAGGCGAACTGGAAGACCAAGACCCACAAATACGAGGAGCAGGAAACCCGCAACTTCGCGACCTACAATCCACAGGTCGCACGCGATGAGATCTTCCAGCTCGGCCGTCACCAGACCACGAAGGGCGGCATCATCACGCCGATCCGTTCAAGTTCGGCGCTGATCCTGACCAGCACCAACATCAACCGCGAGCGCATCTATGTGCAGCAACCGCCGATTTCCGCGTCGGGCTTCTCGTCCCAGGCCTTTGCGCCGCACTACCCGCACACGGTGCGCACCCAGGAAACCAAGACCTGCACTGATTGCCATGTGAGCGATGAGGACGACAACAACGCCATCCTGGCGCAGCTGACCCTGCAGGGCACCAACTTCATCAACTTCGTCGGCATGCACGCCTTTTTCGGCCTGGATCGTGCTGTCGAAGCGGTGCGGGTGACCGAGTTTGGCGAACCGCAGGCGGTGTTCGGTTCCTATCTGCACCGCTATGCCTATCCCGATTTCTGGAAGCTGCATGTCGAACAGAACAAGCGCGAGCTGATCAACTGGACCCGCGGCCGCATCTTCGACAAGAAGCTTTCCGGCGAGACCAACCCGACCGAGGAAATCCGCAACATCACGCAAGGCGCCAGCGGCGAAGTGCGCTGCATCCAGAACCGCGGCGAATATCTCTATGTTGCTGAAGGCAAGGGCGGCTTTGTCGCCTATGATATCGCCAATCTGTCCAACAAGGGTGTTTCCGAACGCATCGTCAAATCGCCGTTCTCGGCGCTGGGCCACGATGCGCAGGTGAAGACCGCCAACGCCACCTGCATGGCGATCGCTACCAACCAGCCGATCGCCGTGCCGCGCAACGACAAGATCGTGGGTGAGCAGGACGCTCGCGCCGCCGGCAAGCCGCTGGCCGATCCGCTCGCCGGCTACAACCAGGAGCAGAAGATGCACGAGATCTACCGCTATGCGGTGGTGACCGATGCGGTTGAAGGCCTGGTGATGGTGAATGTCGACACGCTCACCGACGGCGAACCACGCAACAACTTCCTGAAGCGCACGGTGCTCGTGGGCGGCAAGACAGCGTGGAATCCGGACGGCGTGCTGAATGGCGCCCGCCACGTCACGCTGGCTGGCTACATGGCCTATATCACCACGCCGCGCGGCGTGGTGGTGGTGAACCTCGACAATCCCAAAGCACCCAAGCTTGCGGCTGCCCTGCCGTTGAACGACGCGCGGGCCAGCGCCGTGCAGTTCCGTTACCTGTGGGTGACGACGGCGGCCGGTCTGGAAGTGTTCGACATCGCCGATCTGTCGCGGCCGGTGCATCACCCCGAGGCAACGCTGCCGATTGCCGATGCACGCAAATTCTACCTGGCCCGAACCTATGCCTATGTCGCCGCCAAGGGCGAGGGCTTGGTGATCGTCGACATCAAGAAACCGCTGGCACCCAAGCTTTACCAGCGCTTCACGGCGGGCGGTACGTTGAACGATGCAGAGGATGTGGTGGTGGCCACCACCAACGCGACCTTGTTCGCCTATGTTGCCGACGGGAAGAACGGCGTGAAGGTGCTGCAATTGACCAGCCCAATCAGCCAGCCCAACTTCTATGGCTTCTCACCCAAGCCGATGCCGGAACTGATCAGCTTCGCCCGCACTGCCCGCCCGGCGCTGTCGGTGGCCAAGGGGCTGGACCGTGATCGGGCGGTGGACGAGACCGGCAGCCAGATCGCTATCCTCGGCCGCCTGGGCTCACGCCCGTTCAACCGGAAGGAAACGGAGCATTTCTTCATCGGTGAGAATGGCCAGCCCTATCGTGTGAACGACCGGGTGGACATGGGGGCCTGGTCACCGCTGCGCAAGTAATGCGGTGACCCGACCGTAATGCACAAGTCATGCTGGCCTGCGCCAGCATGACTTGTGGGCTTACGGCGCCACCAGCGGAAAATCCGGTTTCGGCGGTTGGAACAAGCCCATGAAGCGTTGCAGCACGGCCAGATCGCCCTTGATCGCCAGCTGCCCCGCCGCCATCAGCTCCGGCGCCTTCACCGCGCCGCCGATCAACCCGATCAGCGCACGGCGCGGTACCACCAGTGTGGCCTGTGCCGGATCGGTGACGCCCTTTTCGTGCAGCATCACGCCATTGCCGATGCTGACGAGATGGCGCTCCTTGGCATCGGCAATTTCGAACGCGATGGTCATGGGGGCGATGGCCCGCTCGGGCACCAGCCGAACGCTCATGCTGTCCAGCAGCATCGACACGGTCAGATTCGCAGCAATGCCGGCCGCGCTGGCTGGCTCACTGGGCTTGATGCCCTGTTCCAGTTCCTGCGCACCGGTCAGATAGAAATTGCGCCACGGCGCCGCCTCGGCGCGCCACGCCAGCTGGCGATAGACGCCGGCCAGCGCCGCCTTGGCACCCGGCGTGTCAGGCGCAGCGCGCACCAGGGTGGAGAGTAGGGTGGCGGCCCAGCGGTCATCGCCCTTGGCGGCGGCGGCCTTGCCAGCGGCCAGCACCTTTTTCGGGCCGCCCATTTGCGCCACCAGGCGCGGCGCAAGGTCGGCACGCGGCAGCGGATCGAGCGTGGCCGGATCACCGTCGAACGCACCCAGATAGCGCTGGTAGACGGCGCGGGCGTTGAATTTCAGGCTGCCGTAATTGGGCCGGTTGAACCAGGCCTTGGCCAGTGGTTCGGGCAGTTTGATCGCCTCGCCGATTTCCACCGCGTTCAGGCCGGTATTCATCAGTCGCACGCTCTCGTTGTGCACGAAGGCATAGGCCTGCGCATGGCGCAGCAGATAGTCGCCGATATGGTCCTTGCCCCAGCGCGGCCAGAAATGGCTGGTGAACAGCACGTCCGCCTCGCCGCCCCAGCGCCGCCGCGCTTCCACCAGATAATCCGCCCAGCCCTTGGCATCGCGCACAAGCGCGCCGCGCGGCGTGAGCAGATTGTGCATCGATGCATTGGCATTTTCCGCCAGGCACAGCGCTTTCCATGCCGGCAGATAGAGGTTCATTTCTGCTGGCGCTTCGGTGTTGGGGGTGAGCTGGAACTGGATTTCCACCCCATCGACGATGCGGTTGCTGCTGTCCGGCGTGATACTGTCTGTCGGCGGGATCAGGCCGTAGGTGCCGGGCGTGTTGAACGACGACAGGCCGGAGGAGACATGGCCGGCGGGATTGTGCGGCAGGCTGGTGCCAAACATATAGACAGCGCGGCGCAGCATTGCGGGGCCGGCGATGACATTTTCCGACACGGCATGTTCAAGGAAGCCCTCCGGCCCGATGATCTGCACCTTGCCGGCCGCCACCTCCGCCGGGTTCACCACGCCCAGCACGCCGCCGAAATGATCGACATGGCTGTGTGTGTAGATAACGGCGACCACCGGCCGCTTGCCCAGTTTGTCAGTGACCAGCGCCATTGCGGCCTTGGCGGCTTCGGCGCCGGTGAGCGGATCGACGATGATCCAGCCACTGTTGCTGCGGATCACGGTCATGTTAGCCAGATCAAGCCCGCGCACCTGCCAGATGCCATCGGCCACCTGGAACAGGCCGTGTTTCGCCACCAGCGTCGCATTGCGCCACAGGCTGGGGTTCACCGTCGCAGGTGCCGGGCCGGTAAACTGGGCCCCATCGGCCAGATCGCGCAGCACGTCGCCCTTGGCATTGCGGATCTTGCCGTCGGGGATGGAGCCGAGAAAGCCGCGGCTGGCGAAATCGAAATCCTGTTCGTCGGCCCAATTGAGCGATGCTGCCAACGCGGCATTATCGGCCTGCGCCTGTGGGCTGGCGGTTGGCGGTGCCTGCGCGGCGGCGGAGGCGAGAAGAAGGGCGATGAGGTGCGGTGTCATGGCTTCAGGCTAGGCCCGTGCCACGGCAGCCTCAACTGTGAATTCGCACAATCAGGCTCTGGCTCGCCGTGGCCAGCAAGGTGCCATCCTGGGCAAACAGGTGCACGCGGCCATGGGCAAAGCCGGCGTGGACGGCGTGGATGCGGATATCGGCCAGCACCCATTCGGTCGGCACGAAATTCATGTAGCGGATGGTGTTGTCGAGGCTGTTGCCGCCGGCATTCGCACCCAGCGCATTGCCGACGCCGCTGGGGAGGAAATCCGCCATCACCGCCAGCACCAGGCGATCGATGGGCAGATCGGGATTGGTTGGCCGCACCCACAGCCGGCCGACGCCATCACTGGCCGGCGGCGCCTTGCCGCGATCGCGGCCAAAGCTGCCGCTGGCAACGCGGCGGTCCCACTGGCTGTTCATGTCGTCCGGGTCGCGTTGCCAGCGGATCGTCATTTCCGGGCAGTCTTCCGGCGGCGGCACGGCCGGCATTACCGCCCACTGGTGATGCGGGCTGTCGGGCCGGCTGCCCAGCGCGGCGTTGACGGTGATGATCTCCTGATCGCCGGCCCGGGTGATGACGCGCGCCTGGCTGTTGTACTTGCCGGTCACCGGCACGATCACTTCCAGATCAAGCTCCGTGCCCGGCCTTGCGTAGCTGAGATATTGCGCGGCGGCCCAAACGGTCGGGCGGCCGGTGAAATGCTCCACGGCCGACAAGGCACTGGCGAGACCCACCCCGCCGAACATGAACAGCCGGTCGGGCGGGCCAACGCACAGATTCTTCGGCACAGTGAAGCGGTAGTGGCCGGGGCTGTCAGTGAGTTCGACGGGAATGAAGGGGTGCAAGGCTCAACTCTCGATGAAGGCGCGGATGTGGGCGGTGAAGGCCGGATCGGCGAAACGGGAAATCGGTGCGGGGGCGGTGCCCGTATCGGCAAGCAGCGCACTGGCGCGGGCTTTCAGATCATCTCCATCGGCCGCAACATGCAGGCCCGGGCGGATACCGACATGCTTGGCGGTGGCCAATTGGTGATCGGTGTTGTGTTCGCCCATCGCTTGCAGGCGCGGCAACATCAGGATCGGCTTGCCGGCCTCGATGGCGGAGATGATGGAACCCATCCCGCAGTGGGCGACGAACAGGGCGCAACCGGCCACGCGGGCCTGATAATCGGGCAGCGCCAGCTTGCGCACCCACTTGGCATGGCGTGGTTCATAATCGCCCTTGCCGATCTGGATTTCGACCGGGATGCCCGGGTTGGCTGCAGCCCATTCGTCCATGGCGCGGGTCAGCCGGTCGAAGGGCATCATCGAACCGACCGAAACGAACACGCCGCTCACAGCACGCTGCCCCAATGCTCGACCTTGTCGGTAGCGAGGTGGGGCCACTGGGTGACGACTTGGGAACACACGCGTCCGGCCTGCCCGCCGCTGCCCGACAACACTTCGCTATTGGCGATACTGTCCACCCACAGGCTCTTGCAGCCAAACGGGCGGGCCAGCGTCGCTGCGATCAGGCCGGGCAGCGCGCCGGTGGTGATGATCACCTGCGGGCGGACCTTCAGCAGGATGGCGGCGATATCCAGCGTGGCGGCCGGAATGCGCCACCAATCGGCACGGGAGACATCGCGGAAGGTGAAGAAGGGCACATCGCCGACCAGTGCGCGCGACGTGGGGTCAACCGTTGCGATGCTCACAGCGTGACCGTCCCACGCTGGCGAGAGGCGCATCAGTTGGATGAAATGCCCGCCTCCCGACGCAATCGCCAACACCCGTTTTGCCATGGGTTCAGGCCGCCACCGGCATCATGGCGTCCATTGCCAGCGTGTAGCTGCGCTTGCGATCTTCATGGCCGTGCAGGATGTTGACCAGCATCAGCTCGTCCGGCGCATATTCCTTGATCACTTGCTCAAGTCCAGCCCGGACCGTTGCGGGGCTTCCGGCCACCACGCGCCGGTTGGCGAAGGCCTTGGCGACATCGGGCCGATCGGCCAGCCAGGCCAGCGCGACCTCTGGCGGTGGCACCGAAATGCTTTTGCCCATCAACAGATGCGCGAACATCATGCGCGCCGGCGCGGCGAGGCGCAGGGCGGCTTCGTCGGTTTCGGCACACACGGTCCACACCGCCACCATCAGGCGCGATTTGTCGCCCCAATGACCCTGATTCTGACGAGGGATGAAGCGGTCGCGATATTGTGCCGCCAGTTCGCCCAGGCGCGGCGCGATGAAATCGGCGAGGCAATAGGGCAGGCCCAGATCAGCGGCGAAGGCGACACTGTCGGGCGAGGAGCCGAGCACCCAGGGTTCCGGCACATGCGGCCGGCCGGGCAGGGTGGCGGCATAGGCGTGGAAGGGGTGATCGTCGGGCAGCGAGTCTTCCAGGTAACCGATCAGCTCGGCCAGCTGCTGCGGGAACTGGTTGGGCGCATATTGGCGGCGATCCTGCTGCAGCGCCACGGCCGTGCGCTGGTCACTGCCCGGCGCGCGGCCCAGGCCCAGATCGATGCGGCCGGGATGCAGGCCGGAAAGCAGGCTGAACTGCTCCGCCACTTTCAGCGCCGAATAATGCGGCAGCATCACGCCCCCGGAACCGACGCGGATGCGCGACGTGGCATTGGCGACGGCCCCGATCAATATTTCGGGCGCCGAACCAGCCAGCGCCATGCTGGCATGATGTTCGGCCAGCCAGAAACGCTGGTAACCCAGGCCCTCGCAGTGCCGCGCCAGATCGATGCTGTTGGCCAGCGCCTGCGCCGGGGTGACGCCTTCGGGAATCGGCGTCTGATCGAGAACGGAGAGCGGGATCATTTCGTGCGCTCCGGCAACCGGGCCAGGATGGCGCGGCGTTCATCGTCGTTGGCATGCGGCCAGCGGCTGATCTCGTCCATGGTGCGGCGGCAGCCCTGGCACCAGCCGGTCCGCCGGTTGATCTGGCAGACGTTGATGCACGGGGAGGCGACACTGCGCAGTTCGCTCATGCGCCCCGCCCTCCCTTGGCCTTCCGCGCGGCCTTGAACAGGTGATAGAGCAGCAGCCCCGTCGGCCCGGCGAGGAAGGTGAGCGCCAGGCACGGCAGCAGCAACCAGTGCGGCAGGGCCCCAGACTGGCCGTTGTCTTCGGCTTCCCAGCTGCCCACCCAAAGATCGAACGCCAGATAATGCACCCAGCCGGCCAGCAGCGCCTGCGGGGAAGACAGCAGCAGGCGCACGCCTTCCAGCGTGTCGAAGCCAGCGCCGGGCGGCGGGCCTTCACCCGCAAGGCCGGTGGCGAGCAGCGTGACATACAGTCCGGAGAGCAGCACCGCGATCACCCGCGCCAGCAGCACCAGCTTTGCCCGGGCCAGCGGCGCGCAGGCCAGCGCCAGCCAGCCGGGCAACACGGCGGCGCTGGCAAGACTGAACAGGCTTTCGGGCGTCATCGCGGCGCACAATGGTGGCGGCCGCGGTGATGGTCAAGCGAACCGCGCTGTGGCAGCATCTGGCAAAACTGGGGAGGACGAACGATGAAGCAGGTGATTGGGCTGGCGGTGATGGCCGTGGCGCTGGTAGCCGCCGCGCCGGCCGATGTGGTTGGCGCACCGGGAAGGCCTGAAGCGATGGTGGCGCTCGACGCTGGCCGTAAGCCCGCCGAGGTGCTGGCGCACAGCCTGATCCGACCCGGCGCCCGCGTGATGGATGTGATGGCCGGCCAGGGCTACTACACTGAGCTCTTGGCGCGCCATGTCGGCCCCAAGGGCAAGGTCTTCGCCATCGAGCCAGTCAACTACATGGAGGATGCGAAAACCGCGCAGGCGTGGGCCGATCTGAAAAAGCGCAATGCCAATGTGGAACTGGTGGTGGGCGCACCGGGCGATACGCCGATGCCCGACAAGCTCGATGCCGCCTTCTATCACCTGACCTATCATGATCTTTATTGGCAGAGCGAAAAGTTCAAATATCCGCGAACCGATGTCGATGCCTACAACGCCCGCCTGTTCGCCGCGCTCAAACCCGGCGGCGTGGCCATCATCATCGATCACTACGGCGTGCCCGGCATGGACAGCCGCGCCCAGGCCGACAAGACCCACCGCATCGATGCAGATGTGGTGAAAGCCGACATGACCCGCGCCGGCTTCCGCCTCGCCGGCAGCGTGCCGATCCTGGAAATGGCGGGCGATGATCCCGCCAAGCTGGTGTTTGATCCCAGCCTGCGCGGCAAGACCAACCGCTTCTACTATCGCTTCGTGAAACCCTGACCGGATGGCCTTGAGCCCATGGCTCTGAGCAGTGACAGCGATATCGAACGCCTGGCGCTGGCGATGATCGCATGTACCTTGCCCAAGGCGGAGTGGACGCATGAAGGCCATTTCGCCGCCGCGTTGTGGCTGCTGCGGCACCGGGCGCATTTGGCGACGCCCGATGCAATGCGCGGGCTGATCTTGCGCTACAACGATGCCACCAACACGCCCAACACCGATACCTGCGGCTATCACCACAGCATCACCGTCGCTTCGCTGCGGGCAGCGGCGCATCAACTGCGTCGCCATGCGCCTGATGAGCCGCTGCACGAAGTGCTGGCCGCACTGATGTCATCACCGCAGGGCCGATCAGACTGGTTGCTGGTGCATTGGAACCGCGAAACGCTGTTCAGCCCGGCGGCGCGGCGAGACTGGGTGCCGCCTGATCGTGCACCTTTGCCGTTCTAGCGCGGCCAACAACGAAAGCGGGTGCAGGGGCTCAGCCCCTGCCCGCCGGAGGCCTCTTTTCCCTTCAGGACGCCGGCAGCGTCGCCGTTACCTCGATCTCGATCTTCATCGCCGGATCGAGCAGATCGGCGAAGATCACCGTGCTGGCCGGCGGGTGGGCGCCGAAGGCGGCGCGCAGTTGCGGCCAGCAGGGTTCGAAATCGGCGCGGTCAGCCAGATAATAGGTGACGCGCACGACCTGAGCGAAATCGGTGCCGGCTGCGGCCAGCGCGCGGCCGATGATGGTGAGTGCGTTGGCGCATTGGCCTTCCACATCGGCGGGCAGTTCGCCGGTATCGGGATTGCGGCCCACCGTGCCGGAAATGAACACGAACGGCGGTGCGACCACGGCGCGACAATAACCGACCATCGCCTCCCACGGCGCACCGCTGGAAATCCGGGTGATGGTCATTTCAGTTGCGGGAACGACCGCCGCCGCCGCTGCGCACGCTGGCCAGGGTGGCGCTGTTGACGCCGGCGTCGCCCAGGGCGGTGATGGCACTGGCCACGTCCACGGCCTGCACGGCGCGGGTAGGTTGCTCGACAGCGCCGTCCATGGCGGCGACGTCGCCGGCAAGGCTGTCCATCACGGCATCGGGCAGATCATCGGGCTCTGCAAAGCGGCTTGCCACGGTGAAGGGGAGCCCGCGCTGGCGCGATTCCAGCACATCGAAACCAATGTTGAGCAGTTCCTGCATGTTGTTGTCACGCCCCAGCCGGCTGGGGCCGCCCAGCACCACGGCGATCAGGCGGCGTTCCCCGCGCACGGCCGAAGCCGCCAGGGTGAAGCCGGCGGCGTTGGTGAAACCGGTCTTGATGCCGTCAACGCCGGGCATGGTGCGCAGCAGATGGTTGTGATTGGCCACTGCCATGCCGCGATATTGGTAATGTGCCTTGGAAAACAGCGGATACTGGGTGGGAAAATCGCGCAGCATGGCGCGCGACAGCACGGCGATATCGCGCGCTGTCGTGGTGTGATCGGCGTGGGGCAGGCCCGATGCGTTGTAGAAACGGGTATTCATCATGCCGAGCCGGCGGGCCGTCGCCGTCATCCGCTCGGCAAAAGCGGCTTCGCTGCCGCTGATATGTTCGGCCAGCGCGACCGAAATATCATTGGCGCTCTTGGTGGCGATCACGCCGAAGGCATCGCGCACGCTGATCGTAGCGCCAACGCGCAGGCCCAGTTTCGATGGCGCCTGGCCCCAGGCGCGGCGCGAGATGCGGAGTTCGTCGTCCAGCTTCAGCCGGCCGGCGGCCACTTCCTCGAACGCAACATAGAGCGTCATCACCTTGGTGATGGAGGCCGGATAGCGGATTTCGTCGGCACGGCGCGCATACAGAACTTCGCCGGTGCTGTTGTCGATCAGGATGGCGGCATAGCGGGGCGCGGAATAAAGGCTGGCTGCAAAGGCAGATGGCGCCGCAAGCGCCAAAAGAGTCAGAAGTGTTCGTGCCAGAGCCTTGATCAGCAAAGCGAAGTTTCCTCTCCTGCGCAGAAATCAAGATTAACCTGATTGGCACAGGCAAGGGAAGGGGCGAATGACGGTGGCGCAGCGACGCAGCCCCGGCCTGTCTCCCGATTGCAACAGATGGGCGCTGCCCTTGCCCTTTGGTGCTGCCCGTGCGATGCGCCGCGCGCCCAAACGTTGCCGGCGACACAGTTGATGAACGCACCATTTTCCCTGTCGAAGAACCCGGTCAGGAACCGCCGTACCTTTGCGATCATTTCGCACCCGGATGCCGGCAAGACCACGCTGACCGAGAAATTGCTGCTGTTCGGCGGCGCCATCCATGCCGCTGGCGAAGTGCGCGCCCGTGGCCAGAACCGCCGGGCGCGGTCGGACTGGATGAAGATCGAGCAGGCGCGCGGCATTTCTGTCACCTCCAGCGTGATGACGTTCGAGCGGGGTGGCGTCACCTTCAACCTGCTCGACACGCCGGGCCACGAGGATTTTTCCGAAGACACGTATCGCACACTCACTGCTGTCGACAGCGCGGTGATGGTGATCGATGCGGCCAAGGGCATCGAGGCGCAGACGCGCAAGTTGTTCGAGGTCTGCCGCCTGCGCGACGTGCCGATCATCACCTTCATCAACAAGGTGGACCGCGAAGGCCGCGACCCGTTCGATCTGCTCGATGAAGTGGCTGACATGCTGGCGCTGGACGTGGCGCCGATGAACTGGCCGGCCGGCATGGGCGGTGAGTTCGAGGGCATTTACGATCTGAAGCGCCGCCGCTTCCACAAACCAGACGGCACTGCCACCGGGCTTGCCGGCGACGTGGTGCAGGTGGATGGCCTGGATGACCCGCGCATCGACGAACTGGCTGGGCCGATGGCCGGCCGCCTGCGCGAACAGGCCGAGCTGGCCGAGGGCGGCTATTCTGATCTCGATATCGAGAAATATCGCGCCGGCGCGCTTACCCCGGTGATCTTCGGTTCGGCGCTGAAGGATTTCGGCGTGGTTGATCTGATCGACGCGATTGCCGCCATGGCACCAAGCCCGCGCCCGCAACCGGCGCTGCCGGCGGCGGTGGACCCGGATGGCACCCAGGTTTCCGGTTTCGTGTTCAAGGTGCAGGCCAACATGAACCCGCAGCACCGCGACCGCATCGCCTTCCTGCGGCTGGCCAGCGGCCGCTTCCGGCGCGGCATGAAGCTGAAGCAGATGGCCACCGGCAAGATGATCGCCATCAATTCGCCGATCTTCTTCTTCGCGCAGGACCGCGAGATCGCCGATGAGGCTTATCCCGGCGACATCATCGGCATCCCCAACCACGGCGTGCTGCGGGTGGGCGACAGCCTGGTGGAGAAGGATGATGTCACCTTCACAGGCATCCCCAATTTCGCCCCGGAAATCCTGCGCCGCGTGCGGCTGGATGATCCGACCAAATCGAAACAGCTGAAAACCGCGCTCATCGACATGGCAGAAGAGGGCGTGACGCAATTGTTCAAGCCGGCGATCGGCAGCCAGTGGATTGTCGGCGTGGTTGGCCAACTGCAGCTGGAAGTGCTGATTTCGCGCCTGGACGCCGAGTATCGGGTGGCGGCCAGTTTCGAGCCCAGCCCATACGAAACCGCGCGCTGGATTTCTGGCACGCCTGCGGCCATGAAGGCATTCGTGGATGAACATCGCAGCGCCATGGCCGAAGATCGCGACGGCGCCCCGGTGTTCCTGGCGCGGGACAATTGGGAATTGAACTTCGTGACCGGCCGCTTTCCGGACATCAAATTCTCCGCCACGCGGGAACGCGCCTGATGGCCGGCACTGCCGTCCGCCTTGGTACACTGTGGGGGCAGGTGCGCCCGTATCGCTGGTGGATCGCGGGCGGCATCGTTGGCCTGTTCGCGCTGCTGTTTACCTGGCTGGTCGTCACCGCGCCGCTGGGCCGGGCGCTGGAGCCGGCCAAGCAGCCCAGCCTGATCATAACCGACATGAACGGCAAACCGATCGCGCGGCGCGGCGATTACAAGGAAGAGCCGGTGAAGATCGCGCTGCTGCCCGCGCACGTGCCTGCGGCCTTCATTGCCATCGAGGATCGCCGTTTCAAGGACCATATGGGCATTGATCCCATCGGCATTTTCCGGGCGCTGGTCACCAACGCGCAGGCAGGCGGCGTGCGCCAGGGCGGATCGACACTCACCCAGCAATTGGCGAAAACCAGCTTCCTGTCGTCGGAACGGTCGATCAAGCGCAAGCTGCAGGAGATCATCATCGCGCTCTATCTGGAGGCGCGGCTGAGCAAGGACGAGATCCTGCAGAATTATCTCAGCTCGGTCTATTTCGGTGACGGCGCGTACGGCATCCGCGCGGCGGCACGCACCTATTTTGACAAGGCACCCGAACAGCTGACGCTGGGTGAAGCGGCCTTGCTGGCGGGCCTGGTGCAGGCGCCGTCGCGGCTGGCGCCATCGCGCCACCTCAAACAGGCCAACGAACGCGCTGCGCAGGTGCTGGCGGCGATGGTGGATACCGGTGCAATCACCGCGGCGCAGGCCAAGGCGGCGCGCCCGGCCACCTACCGCCCCGGCCGCAAGAACCTGCCCACCGGCAGCTATTTTGCCGATTGGGTGCTGCCGCAGGCGCGCGAAGCGACCGAGGCCGATTATGGCGAGATTGTCGTCAAGACGACGCTCGATCCCAAGTTGCAGAAGTTCGCAGAGGATATCATCAAGGATGGGCTGGCGCGGGCCGGCGGCCTGAATGTGAGCCAGGCGGCGCTGGTCGCCATGCGGCTGGATGGCCGCGTGGTCGCCATGGTCGGCGGCACCGATTACAAAGCCAGCAGCTTCAACCGCGCAACCCAGGCGCAGCGCCAGCCGGGTTCCTCGTTCAAGCTGTTTGTCTATCTGGCGGCGCTGGAAGCCGGCAAGAAGCCGGGCGACACCATTGTCGATGAACCCATCGAACTGTGCGAACCCGGCCAGCAGCCGGGCGAATGCTATTCGCCCAAGAACGATGATCTGCGCTTCCGTGGCACCATCAGCCTTGCCACCGCCTTTGCCGCCAGTTCCAACATTGCCGCGGTAAAGCTGGCGCAGGAGGTGGGCGTTTCTGCCGTGGCCAAGCAGGTGAAGAAACTGGGCATCGAAGGCGGCGTGAGCATATTTCCGGCGATGGCGCTGGGCACGACCCCGATTCCGCTGATCGACATGACGCGTGCCTTTGCCGCCGTGGCGCTGGGCACGACGCCGGTGAAGGCCACCGGCCTGTGGCGCGCTGACCCTTGGCCGGAGAAAGTGACGCCGCCGGAAGAGACCAAGGCCAGCTGGCCGGTGCGCGCCGACATGATGCAGCTGCTCTCATCGGTGGTGCGCAACGGCACCGGCAATGCGGCGCGCCTGCCGATGCAGGCCTGGGGCAAGACCGGCACCACGCAGAATCACCGCGATGCGCTGTTCATCGGCTTTGCCGGCGATCTGGTCGTCGGCATCTGGGTGGGCAATGACGACAATTCACCGATGGCGGCCAGCATCGTGGGTGGCGGGCTGCCGGCGCGGATGTGGAAAGGCTTTATGCAACGCGCACTGCAAGCCGAAGGCCGGCTTGAGGTGGAGGCGGAAGTCGCCCCTGTGGAAGTCGATATGGAGGCGCTGGCCGCCGACATGGCAGGCATGACCGTCGATCTGAACGGTGAGCCCAACAACCCGCCAGCGATTATCGACATTCCTGACGAGAGCGTGACTGCGCCGCCACCGCCGCCGGAACCGCCGCAGGGCGCGCCTCAATCCTTGTAAAGTTTGTCCAAGCGTTCGCCATAAACCTGTTTCAGCACATGGCGCCGGATCTTGAGTGAGGGGGTCAGCTGCTGATTGTCGGTGCTGAACGCCTCATCGGCGATGATCACGCGGCGCACCTTCTCGATCACGCTCAACTTCTGGTTCACCCGGTCCACCGCGGCCTGCAGGGTGCGGACATATTCCGGCTCGTCCTTCAATTTGTGCAGATCGGCCGGCAACCCCTTGTCGCGGGCAAAGGCCAGCGCCCATTCGGCTTCCGGCACCACCACGCCCACCAGATAGGGCCGGCGGTCACCATAGACCATGGCCTGGGCGATCTCGTCCTGCAGGGTGAGCATGCCTTCGACGCGCTGCGGAGCGACGTTGTCGCCCTTGTCGTTGACGATGATATCCTTCTTGCGATCGGTGATCACCAGATGGCCATCCTTGTCGAGATGGCCGATGTCGCCAGTGTAGAGCCAGCCGTCCTTCAGCGCCTTGTGGCTCTCGGCGTCGTTCATCCAGTAACCGTCCATCACCAGTTCGCCGCGCACGAGGATCTCGCCATCGCTGGCGATCTTCACCTCGACCTGGTCGAGCGGCGGGCCGACCGTGTGCATCTTCAGCTTGGCGCGCGGGCGGTTGCAGCTGACGACCGGGCCGGATTCGGTCTGGCCATAGCCTTGCAGGATCGGGATGCCGATGGCGGTGAAAAAGATGCCGACTTCCGGATTCAGCGGGGCGCCGCCGGCCACCATCGCCCGCAGGCGGCCACCGAACTTGGCGCGGATGGACTTGCGGATGGTGCGTTCCAGCGCCTGATCGATCAGCTTTTCGGCGAGGTTCAGGCTTTCGCCACGGGCTTCCTTGCGGGCGATCGCCAGCGCCTGATTGAGCAGGGTGATCGCCAGTCCGCCCTGCTTCTCGATCTGCTTGGCGATGCGCATGCGCAGCACTTCGAACAAGCGCGGCACCACCACCATGAAGGTGGGTCGCACTTCCTCGATGTTGCTCGCCAACTTCTCCAGCCCTTCGGCATAGGCGATCTGCCCGCCCATGCCGATCGGCATATACTGGCCAGCGGTGTGCTCATAACTGTGGGACAGCGGCAGGAACGACAGGAACAGTTCGCCGGGCACATCGCCGGGGAAGAAATCCTGTTCGATCACGGCGATGGCGCCGGCAATGTTGCGCATGATCGCGCCATGATGCTGGCGCACGCCGCGAGGCAGACCGCCGGTGCCGCTGGTGTAGATGATGCAGGCCAGATCCTCGCGCTTCATGGTGGCGCGCGCCTTGAGGGCAGCGCGGTCTTCGTCCAGCATGGGCGCGCGGCCCGCGATCAGTTTGCTCCAGTCGTGGATGGCCAGGCCCTGCACGTCCTGCACCGGTTCCAGCGCAATGATGGTGCGGCAATTGTCGGTGGCCATGGCCGCAGGCAGCAGCGCCTTGGCCAGCTTCGGGCCCGATACCAGCGCCGCTTTTGCGCCGCTGTTGGTCAGGATATGGGTGTGATCGGCTTCAGTGTTGGTGATGTAGGCCGGCACGGTGATGGCGCCAGCGGCCATCACGGCGAGATCGGCCAGGCACCATTCCGGGCGGTTTTCCGAAACCAGCACCACCCGGTCACCCCGGTTGATGCCTGCGGCGGTCAGCGCAGCCGACAGGCTGGCGACAATATCGCGGGCTTCGCCCCAGCTGATCGTGCGCCACTCGCCGCCAACCTTGGCGACCAGGAAGGGCGCGGCCGGTTGTTCATCGGCCTGATCAAGAAACAGCGTGATCAGATTGGGCGCGGCATCGATGCGCGCGGCAATGGCGGCAGGCCGCAACGGCGGCAATTTCGGCAACATTGTCCTCTCCCAAAGACTTGTCTGTGGGGCGTTGGCCGCCCGCTGTTCTTGTCGTCAATAACCGGCCGGCCGGCCTTCGCCACGGGCATCAGCACCGCCGCGCCAGCCACCCGTCACGCGTTGCACCCCGTTCAACTTCAACGGAAGCGCGGTCGCCACCGGCTTGTGGCCCATGGCAGTGAAGGCCGGAATCATGGTTTCGAGCATGGTGCCCTTTTCCACCGCAAAGCGGTCACCGATGGCAATCAGCTGTGGCAGCGCGATGGCCTCTTCTACCGGCAGCCCCCAATCGAGCACGCCGATGATGGCCTTGGTCACCTGCGCAATGATGGTCACGCCGCCGGCCGCACCGATGGCCAGGATCGCTTTCCCGCTCGAATCGTAAACGATGGTGGGCGACATCGCCGAGCGCGGCCGCTTGCCGGGCTGCACATGGTTGGCGGTGAGCTTGCCCTGGTCTTCCGGGGCGAAATTGAAATCGGTCAGCTCGTTGTTGAGCACGAAGCCTTCGGCCACCAGGCCGGAACCGAACGTCTTTTCCACCGTGGACGTCCAAGTGGTGATGTTGCCGGCGCTGTCGGCCACGGCGAAATTGGTGGTGCCAGCCACCTCATTGTCGGCCGCGTTCACCCGCGCGGTCGGCGCGCCGGCCGGCATCCCGGCTTCGGCCTTGGCCATGCGGTCACCCGCATTGATCAGGGCGGAACGCGCGCCAAGATAAGCCGGATCGGCCAGGCCCTTGGTCGGCACCGCCACGAAGCCCGGATCGCCAATCCATTTTTCGCGGTCGGCATAGGCGAGGCGCTGGCTCTCGCCGAACAGGTGCCAGGAAACCGGGTTATCCTTGCCCAGCCCCTTCATGTCGAAGCGTTCCAGCTGCTTGAGCATGGCCAGCACGCCGGTGCCGCCGGAGGATGGCGGGCCCATGCCGCAGATCTTGTATTGGCGGTAGGTTCCGCACACCGGATCGCGCACTTCGGCCTTATAGGCAGCGAGATCCGCCAGGGTCAGCGCGGTCGGGTTGGCGTCGGCGGTGCTCACCGTCTTCACGATGCTGGCGGCAATCGGGCCCTTGTAGAACGCGTCCGCGCCCTTGGCTGCGATCAGCCGAAGCGTGGCGGCGAGCTTGTCGTTGCGGAAGGTGGTGCCGGCTTTCAGCGGGGCGCCGTCCTTGTCGTAATAGAGCGCGCGGCCTTCCGGCCCGGCCTGTTTCAGGCTGTCCTGCCCAAAGGCGATGAAGCGCGCCATTGTCGGCGAGATGGTGAAGCCTTCGGCCAGCTTGATTGCGGGTTCAAAGAGCGTGGCCCAGGGCAGCTTGCCCCATTTCTTGTGGGCTTCGGCAGCGAGCGCGACGTTGCCCGGCACGCCCACGCTGCGCCCGCCGGTGGCGGCCTGCATGAACGGCATCGGCTTGCCATCGGGCCCCAGGAACTGGCCCGGGCTGGCCACGCCGGGCGCCTTCTCGCGGCCATCGATGCTGCCCACCGGGCCGTTCGCCGGCTGATAGACGATGAAGCCGCCGCCGCCGATGCCGGAGCTTTGCGGCTCCACAACGGTAAGCGCCAGCATGGTGGCAATGGCCGCATCGGCGGCGCTGCCACCGCGCTTCAGGATGCTCAGCCCGGCTTCGCTGGCCAGCGGGTGCGCGGCGGACACCACAGCCTTGAACGGGCCGGCGCCAGCACTGCTGGCGGCCTGTATGGGCCCGCTGTCTGCATCCTTCGGGATGGGCTGGGCCAGGGCCGCAGTGGTGAGGAAGGAAGCGGCGATAAAGAGTGTGGTTTTCATGGGACGGGCACCTTAGGCTGATTTGCGCGTCTGAAAAGTGGCTAAACTTGTGGGGCGCCCACTGCGGCGCCCACGCTGGCAAAGCCATCGCGGCGCAGCAACGCGGCCAGTTCCGCCTTGATGCGGCCCACCAGCCCCGGTCCGTGGTAGACCAGCGCCGAATAAAGCTGCACGGCGCTTGCCCCGGCACGGATGCGGTCATAGGCGTCCTGCCCGCTGGCGATGCCGCCCACCGCGATCAGCGGCAGCGCGCCGCCGGTTTCGGCGCGGAAGCGCTTGAGGGCCGTCAGCGCCAGTGGCTTCAGCGGCTTGCCCGACAGGCCGCCCGTTTCGCCGGCATGGCGGCTGGCCAGCGGCGGGCGCAATACGGTGGTGTTGGACACGATCAGGCCGTCCACCCCGCCATCGATGCAGGCGCGCACGATCGTGGCCCAATCATCTTCACCCTGATCAGGCGCGACCTTCACGAATACGGGCACATCCAAGGCCCCGCGTGCTGCCATCACCCGCGCAATCAGATCGGCCAGCGCCGCGCCATCCTGCAACGCCCTCAGGCCCGGCGTGTTCGGCGAAGAGATGTTGACCGTCACGTACGACGCCAGCGGTGCCAGCGCGCGCAGGGCGACGACATAATCATCGGTACGGTCTTCGCTGTCCTTGTTGGCGCCGAGGTTGATGCCAACGATGCCGGGCCGGCCGGCGCGCGCCGTCAGCCGGGCATGGGCGAACTCCACGCCCTTTGAATTGAAACCGAAGCGGTTGATCACCGCCTCATCTTCCATCAGCCGGAACAGCCGCGGCTTGGCATTGCCCGGCTGTGGCCGCGGGCAGACGCTGCCGCATTCGACAAAGCCAAAGCCCAGCTTGAGCATCGCATCGGGCACTTCGGCATCCTTGTCGAAGCCGGCGGCAAGGCCAATCGGATTGGGCAGGGCCAGGCCGGCCATCGTGGTCGCAAGAATGGGATCATCGGCCGGCGCGGCCGGCACCAGGCCCGTCTTCAGCGCGGCCAGGGTCAGATTGTGCGCGGCTTCCGGATCAAGCGCGAACAGCAGGGGTTTGAGAGCGGCAAACATTTGTCATCGCCATGGCAGGGCGGCGGATGGGGTTCAATCCCCCTCTTCGTCCCGCCCAACCATGTCCAGCGCCCGGGCCCGGCGCTGATGCAGCTCGCACCAGTGCAGCAACGCCTCCTCGCGGCCATGGGTGACCCACACTTCGGCCGGGTTCAGCTCGGTGATGGTGGCGGTCAGCTCGTCCCAATCGGCGTGATCGGAAATCACCAACGGCAGCTCGATGCCGCTCTGCACCGCGCGCTGGCGCACACGCATCCAGCCGGATGCCATGGCGGTGATCGGATCGGGCAGGCGGCGGCTCCACACGTCGCGCAGGGCCGATGGCGGCGCGATGATGATGGCGCCCTTCAGCGCATCGCCTTTCAATGTGCCCACGGGGCGCAGATCACCGAGCGCCACGCCGTGCGCTTCGTAAAGCGCGCACAGCGCCGTCATCGCGCCGTGCAGATAGATCGGTGCGTCATGACCGGCGCGGCGCAGTTCGGCGATCACCCGCTGCGCCTTGCCCAACGCATAGGCGCCCACCGCCACGCAGCGATCCGGATTGGCGGCCAATGCGGCCAGCAGCCTGGTCACCTCGCCAGCCGTGTCGGGATGGCGGAACACCGGCAAACCGAAGGTGGCTTCGGTGATGAAGATATCGCAGGCCAGCGGTTCGAACGCGACGCAAGTCGGATCGGCGCGGCGCTTGTAGTCGCCCGATACGATGATACGGGTGCCGGCCTTTTCCAGCACCACCTGCGCCGAACCCAGCACATGGCCGGCCGGCAGCAGCATGCACGTCAACCCATCCCCCAGCGCCAGCCGCTCGCCATAGGCCAAAGCCTGCCCACCCGGCTGCGGGCCAAAGCGCTGGTGCATGATTGCCAGCGTTTCCGCCGTCGCCAGCACATGGCCGTGCCCGGCGCGGGCGTGATCGGCGTGGCCGTGGGTGATGATGGCGCGGGCTTGCGGTCGCGATGGGTCCACCCATGCGTCGATGCCGGGCAGGTAGAGCCCTTCAGGCCGGGGCGTGATCCAGTCAGGTGCCATGCGGGCCACGATGCCGGCTTGCGTTTGTCCTGTCACCCTTGCCATGGGTCGCAGCTGTGGAACTGCCGAACATCATTAACAGCTGGTTTGCTGCGCGCGGCTGGCAGGTGCGTGCGCATCAGTTGGCGATGCTGGATGCCGCAGCAAAGGGCCGCCACGCGCTGCTCACTGCGCCGACCGGGGCGGGCAAGACGCTGGCGGGGTTTCTGCCGACACTGGCTGATCTGGCCACCAATCCCGCCGAGGGCCTGCACACGCTCTACATTTCGCCGTTGAAGGCGCTGGCGGTGGATGTGCAGCGCAACCTCATCACGCCGATTGCCGAGATGGGCCTGAATATCAGAGTGGAGACCCGCACTGGCGACACGCCGGCAGCGCGCAAGGCGCGGCAGAAGGAGGTGCCCCCGCACATCCTGCTGACGACGCCGGAAAGCCTCGCCAATCTCCTCTCCAACCCTGAAGCCGCTGCGATGATGGTCGGGGTGAAGCGCGTCATCATCGATGAAGTTCACGCCTTTGGTACCACCAAGCGCGGTGATCAATTGATGCTGGGCCTCGCCCGTCTGCAACGGCTGGCGCCAAGCCTGCAGCGCGTCGGCCTTTCGGCCACCATCGCCGATCCGGAAAGCTGGGCCGGCTGGCTGGCGCCGGATGCCGATGCGGCGCAGGTGGAGATCGTGGTGGCGCAAGGCGGTGCCGATCCCGCCATCGACATTCTCGTCATTGATGATCGAATCCCCTGGGGTGGCCACAATGGCCGCTGGGCGGCGCGCGCTGTCATGCGCCGCATCGAAAGCGCACGGCTGGCCATCGTGTTCGTCAACACCCGCGCCGTGGCCGAGCTGGTGTTCCGCGATCTGTGGGCGGAGAATGACCAATCGCTGCCGATTGGCATTCATCACGGCAGCCTGGCCCCCGAAGCCCGCCGCAAGGTGGAGGCGGCGATGGCGGCCGGCAAGCTGCGCGCCATCGTGGCGACCGCCAGCCTCGATCTCGGGTTGGATTGGGGCGACGTTGATCTGGTCATCCAGATGGGTGCACCCAAGGGGGCCTCGCGCCTGCTGCAACGCACGGGGCGCGCCAATCACCGCATGGATGAAGCCAGCCGCTGCCTGATCGTGCCGGGCAACCGCTTTGAATATCTGGAGGCGCTGGCCGCGCGCGATGCCGTGCAGGCCGGCGAGCTGGACCCGGACGGTTTTCGACCTGGCGCGCTCGATGTGCTGGCCCAGCATGTCGTCGGTTGCGCCGCTGCCGGCCCGTTCTTCCCCGATGAACTGTACGACGAAGTGAAAAGCGCTGCGCCCTATGCTGGCGTCACACGTGAAAGCTTTGATGCTGTGCTCGGCTATGCCGCGACCGGTGGTTATGCGCTGAAGGCCTATGAACGTTACCGGCGGCTGGTGACGATGTCGGACGGCCGGCTGCGGCTGCGCTCGGCAGCGCTGGCCCGGCAGTGGCGGATGAACAGCGGCACCATCGTCGAAGCCGTTGCGATGAACGTTGTCTTTGGCAGCGGCAAATCCAGCCGCCACGGCCGCAAACTGGGGCAGGTGGAGGAGTATTTCGCCGGCCAGTTGCGCGTGGGGGACAGTTTCATGTTCGCCGGGCAGACGCTGGAAGTCACTGGCTTTGAAGGCGCCGATATTCATGTGCGGATGGGGCGCGGCAGCCCGAAAGTGCCGGTCTATGCCGGCGGGCGCATGCCGATGACGACGCGGCTGGCGGCGAGGGTGCGCGGCCTGATGAACGATCGCGCGCGCTGGCCGGGGATGCCCGACGATGTGCGCGAATGGCTGGCCATCCAGGATCGCGTTTCCCGATTGCCGGGCGTGGACGACGTGCTGGTCGAAACCTTTCAGCGCGATGATCGCTGGTACATGGTCGTCTATGGCTTTGCCGGCCACCCGGCGCACCAGACCCTGGGCATGTTGATCACGCAGCGCCTGGAGCGGGCGGGCCTCAATCCGCTGGGCTTTGTCGCATCTGATTATGCCATGGCCTGCTGGAGCCTTGAGCCGGTGGATGATCCCAGGCCGCTGTTCGACCCGACCGTGCTGGAGGAGGAACTGGCCGAATGGCTCGCCGCCTCGCCGTTCCTGCGCCGCGCCTTTCGCGAGGTCGCCATCATCGGCGGCCTGATCGAGCGGGTGCAGCCCGGCGTGCACAAGAGCGGCAAGGCCATGAGCGTGTCGTCTGACCTCATCTACGACGTGCTGCGCCGGCACGAGCCGGATCACCTGCTGCTCACCGCGGCCTGGACCGATGCGCGCGGTAAGCTCACCGATATCGCCCGGCTGGCCGCCCTGCTCGAACAGGCGCACGCCCGGCTCAGCCACGTGAGGGCCGCGCATGTGACGCCGCTGGCAGTGCCGTCGCTGCTCACCATCGGGCGCGAACGGGTGGGCGACAGTGCTGATTCGGCGCTGCTGCTCGAAGCCGAAGCGCTGATCGCCGAAGCGATGCGGGTGGATTGACCTGCAGGGCCGCGCGGGCCTAACGCAGCACCATGTCTGTTTCCCTTTCGTTCGCTGGTGAAGACCTCCAGCCGCTGCCCTGCGGCGCGCTGTGGTGGCCGGCAGAATCGACCCTGTTCGTCGCCGATCTGCACTTCGAAAAGGCCAGCCATTTCGCCGCGAAAGGCTGGCTGCTGCCGCCGCATGCCACGGCCGATACCGTGGCCAATCTCATCGCTGCGATTGAATCCACCGGAGCCCAGCGGTTGGTGTGCCTGGGCGATTCATTCCACGATGAAGCGGGGCCTGAACGGCTGTCAGATGAAACCCGCCGCGCGCTGATGACAATGACGCGCAGTCTTGATTGGTGGTGGATCACCGGCAACCACGACGAGGATGCGGCCGCCGTGCTGGGCGGGCGTATGTTGGCCGAAGGCCGCATTGGCCCGTTGGTGCTGCGCCACGAAGCTGATCCGGCCGATGCCACGCCCGAACTGTCCGGCCATTTTCACCCCAAGCTGGTGATCCGCCACCGTGGCCGCCACATCGCACGCCGTTGTTTTGCGCACGGCCCCACCAAGCTGATCCTGCCGGCCTATGGCGCCTTTACCGGCGGTCTGGATATCGCCGATCCCACGCTGCAGGCGGCGCTGGCCGGGCCGGTAACGGCGCTTGTGGTCGACGGGGAACGGCTGTTGCGCTTTCCGGTAGGTTGACGTTGCCCCACCTTCGCGAGACGCTCCCCAGATGAGCAGCGATTTCGATCTCGTCATCCGCAAGGGCCACATTGTCGACGGGAGCGGCAGCCCCGGGTTCGAAGGCGATGTCGCCGTGAAAGATGGCCGCATCGCTGCCGTTGGCCAGGTGAGCGGGCGTGGGGCGGAGGAAATCGACGCCAAGGGCCTGCTTGTCACCCCCGGTTTCGTCGATGTGCACACCCATTATGACGGTCAGGCGACCTGGGATCAGCGGCTGCAGCCGTCGTCGTGGCACGGTGTCACCACGGTGATTGCCGGCAATTGCGGGGTGGGCTTCGCGCCGTGTCGGGTGGAGGATCAGGATCGGCTGATCCGGCTGATGGAAGGCGTGGAGGATCTGCCCTTCCCGGTCCTCAAGGATGGCCTGCCGTGGAACTGGCAGAGCTTCCCCGAGTATCTTGACAGCCTTTCGTGCCGGGCCTTCGACATGGATATCGGCCTGCAACTGCCGCACGCGGCGCTGCGCGTGTTCGTGATGGGCGAACGCGGTGCCAATCGCGAACAGGCGAGCGTGGACGATATCGCGCAGATGGCGGCGCTGGCCGAAACGGCGATGCACGCCGGCGCGATGGGCTTTTCCACTTCGCGCACCCTCAATCACCGCACGTCCGATGGCCAGCCGACCCCAACGCTGACGGCGGCTGAGGACGAATTGATGGGCATCGCGCTGGCGCTGGGCCGGGCCGGGAAAGGCGTGCTGCAGTTCGTTTCCGATTTTGCTGATCCGGTGGCGGAATTCGCCATGATGCGCCGGCTGTGCGAGGCCTCAGGCCGGCCGCTCAGTTTTTCCCTCGCACAATCGCCGGTCGCGCCGCTGGGCTGGCGCAAGTTGCTCGACATGCTGGAACAGGCCACAGCCGCGGGGTTGCCGATGAAGGCGCAGGTGGCGGCGCGGCCCGTCGGTGTGCTGCTCGGCCTTGATCTCACCCTCAACCCGTTCAGCCTGCATCCGGATTGGCCCAAGAG
>Ga0164292_10000027_pt1 | contig 90025 bp, 82 predicted proteins | sample GEODES117metaG_FD_111486 | JGI IMG/M metagenome (GOLD analysis project Ga0164292, IMG submission 111486) | Eutrophic lake water microbial communities from Lake Mendota, Wisconsin, USA - GEODES117 metaG | ecosystem: Environmental > Aquatic > Freshwater > Lake | place: USA: Lake Mendota... | reverse complement strand
GGCTGAATCACGCCGAAACCGCCGTGGTTGCGGTGATAGACCACCTGGATCTGGCCCGTGGCCTCATCGCGGAACACGTAGAAGTCGTGGTCGATCAGCTCGAGCTGGTGCAGGGCTGCCTCGAGGCTCATCGCCGGCATGTCGAAGTACTTGCGACGCACGCCCCGGCTGGGCAGGGAGGGTTCCTTGCCATCGGTGAGGCTGCTGCCGGGGGGTGGCAGCTCGGCGGCCGCCACTTCCTCGGCCGCGGCCGAGCGATGCACCGGTCCGTGGGTGCGATCGTGCAGGCGATCTTTGTAGCGGCTGAGCTGACGGCTCACCTTGCTGGCCACCATGTCGATGCTGGCGTAGAGGTTCTCGCTGCGCTCCTGGGCACGGATGACCATGCCGTTGGCATACATCGTGACCTCCGCCGTCTGCTGAGGCACCCGTGGGTTTCGCTCCACGGAAAGATGCACATCAGCTTCCTTGACCATCTCCTCGAAGTGGTTGATGGCGCGTGTGAGTTTTGTTTCCGTGTACTCCCGGATGGCCGGGGTGACATCGAGATTGCGGCCGTGAATCACCAGTTTCATCTGACGCCAACCGCCTCCCGCGGTTCTGGGTATTTCCAGGCTAGGAACGCCTGAGCATGGCTCCCAACCTCGATGCAATCCTTTTTGAAAGCAGGCACCCCGTTCCTTATCCAGCCGGGTTGAAGGCCCAGCGCACGCTCCAGCAGCGCCTGCTCGACGATCCCGACGCACCCGGCGCCGTGCTGCTGCTGGAGCACCAGCCCTGCTACACGCTCGGGCGGGGGGCCAGCACGGCCCACCTCGGGTTTGATCCCGACCATGCTCCCCTGCCCCTTTATCGGGTGGACCGGGGGGGCGAGGTCACCCATCACACCCCGGGGCAGCTGGTGCTCTACCCGGTGCTCGATCTTCAGCGCCATGGCGCCGATCTCCATCTCTATCTGCGCCTGCTCGAGCAGGTGGTGATCGATGCGATCGGCGAACTCGGGCTGGTGGGGGAACGGCTGGACGGACTGACGGGGGTCTGGGTCGAGGGGCGAAAGGTGGCCGCGATCGGAGTGGGGGCACGCCGCTGGGTCACCCAGCACGGGCTGGCCCTGAATGTGAGTTGTGCCCTGGAGGGATTCGGGGCAATCGTGCCCTGCGGCCTGGCCGGTCGATCGGTGGCGCGGCTCACGGACTGGTTGCCGGATGTGGCGGCTGACCAGGTGAGACCGCTGCTGCTGGAAGCCTTTGCCCGGCGATTCGGATTGCGGCTACGGCATCCTCTCCCCACAGAAAGTCTGGAAGGGTGGTAACCATGGCCCCAACCCGGCCGCTTCCCTCCCTGACCGCCATGTCTAGCTCCGTCCGGTCGAATGCTTCCGCCGCTGCCCTGCCGTCGGTGCCGGCCCAGATCGGCTGGAGTGGCTGTCGCCAGGACCGGGAGGCCCTGGCCCGGCGCAGCGATTGGAGTGGCCTGGACCGCCTCGATCAGCTCTGGCCCGAGCTGGAAAGGCTCCATGGCGATCTGGTGGCGCTGGAGGCCCCCCACGCCCGCTCGCCTGAACGACTCACCTATCGCCAGCTGCGGCAACGCATCGACCAGGCCGCCTCCGCCTTCCGCCAGCTGGGGGTGCAGCCGGGGGATGTGGTGGCCCTTTTCTCCGAGAACGGACCGCGCTGGATGGTGGCCGACCAGGGCCTGATGCGTGCCGGTGCCGCCGATGCGGTGCGGGGCAGCGGCGCTCCGGTGGAGGAGCTTCGCTACATCCTCGACGACTCCGGCGCGGTGGCGCTGGTGGTGGAGACACCGGCCCTGCTCCAGAAACTGGCCCTGACCCCTGCGAAGCTGGCGCGGTTGCGGGCGGTGATCGTGCTCGAGGGCCCGCCGGCCGCGGAGGCAACCCCTCAGGAGCTGCCCTGCCTCGGCTGGGAGGAGTTTCTGGAGCGAGGGGCCGAGGCGCCGCCGCCGCCGGCGCCGCAGGGGGGGGCGGCCGCCCTGGCCACACTCCTCTACACCTCCGGCACCACCGGCCAGCCCAAGGGCGTGCCGCTGAGCCACGCCAACCTGCTGCACCAGGTGCGCCATCTGGGGGTGGCGGTGGAGCCCAGCCCCGGCGACCGCGTGCTCAGCGTTCTGCCGATCTGGCATTCCTATGAACGCAGCGCCGAATATTTCCTGCTGGCCAGTGGCTGCACCCAGACCTACACCACCCTCAAGCAGCTGCGCGGCGATCTGCAGAAGGTGCGTCCCCAGTACCTCATCAGTGTGCCCAGGCTCTGGGAAGCCTTGCTTTCCGGGTTTGAGGACGCCCTGGCGGCGATGCCTGCCTCAAGGCAGCGCCTGCTCAAGACAGCGCTGGCCAACAGCCGCTCCTATCACTCCCGCCTGCGCTGCGCCCGGGATCTCACCCTGGCGCCCGAACCGCTCGTCCGCCGCCTGGCGGCGGTTGCGGAGCTGGCCGTGCGCTGGCCGGGCCAACGGTTGGCCGAGGCCTTCCTGTGGCCGAAGGTGCGTCAGCAGCTGGTGGGAGGGATGCTGCGCACCGCGATCAGCGGGGGGGGCGCCCTGGCGGCCCATGTGGATGGCTTCTTCGAGGCGATCGGGGTGGAGCTGCTGGTGGGCTACGGGCTCACCGAAACCAGTCCGGTGCTCACCTGCCGTCGCCCCTGGTGCAATCGACGCGGCAGTGCCGGCCAGCCGCTGCCCCTGACGGAGCTGCGGGTGGTGGATCCCGAGCACGGCCGCACGCTCGGACTGGGGGAGCGCGGACTGGTGCTGGCCCGTGGCCCCCAGGTGATGGCCGGCTATTTCGGCAAGCCGGAGGCCACCGCCAAGGTGCTGTCGGCCGATGGTTGGTTCGACACCGGGGATCTGGGACTGCTGCTCGCCGATGGCTCCCTGGTGCTCACCGGCAGGGCCAAGGACACGATCGTGCTCAGCAGCGGCGAGAACATCGAACCCGGACCGCTGGAGGAAGCCCTCGGCGCCAGTCCGCTGTTCGAGCAGGTGATGGTGGTGGGGCAGGACCGCAAGCAACTGGGGGCCCTGCTGGTGCCCAGGTCCGAGGCCCTGGCGGCCTTTGCCGCTGCCGCCGGCCTGACGACCGGGGCGGAGGAGGGGGATCCAGCCCTGCTCCGCAGCCTCACGCGCGAATGCAACCGGATCCTGGCGGCCCGTACCGGCTCCCGGCCCGATGAACGGCTGGCCGGGGTGGCGCTGGTCGAACCGTTCACGATCGAGAACGGACTGCTCACCCAGACCCTCAAGCAACGGCGCGACAGGATCGTGGCCCGCGACCAGTCGGCGATCGAGGCGATCTACGGCCCCCGCTCCCTCCCCTGAGGGTTCGCTTGACCCCTGTCGGACGGGCTGACAGCCTGGGCGTTGCAATCGAAGATTCATGGCCGACGCCACCACGCTCACCATCAAGCGCTCCATCACCGTGCGGGCGGTCGTCACCCCCCGCTGGAAGGAGGAGGCCGAGCGTGAACTGGGAGCAGCCCAGGCCGCCCTCGACCAGCAGATGGCCCAGCTGGAGCAGGAAGGTCAGCAGCTGATCGAAGAAATCCGGCGGCAGAGCGCCAATCCCCTGGATCCCCGGGTGCAGGAGCAGGTCATGTCCGTGCAGCAGCAGGTGGCCGCCAAGGGCGGGGAATTCGAGCAGCAGAAGCGCCAGCTGATCGAACAGCAGCGTCAGGTGCGGGATCTGGAGTTCGAGCAGATCGTGGACCAGGGCCAGCTTGAGAGTCTCTGCACCATCGCCGTGGGGGACAACCTGGTGGAGAAGCTGCAGGTGGCGGTGCGGGTGCGCGATGGGGTGATCGAGGCTTTCGAGGGGGTCTGAACCGCCGGCGCCTTAAAATCCCGGCCAACGCGCGGCGATCCTCCGTTGGCCACCCACGAAATCTTCATGCCCGCCCTCAGCTCCACGATGACGGAGGGCAAGATCGTGGAGTGGCTCAAGAAGCCCGGGGATCGGGTGGAGCGGGGCGAGTCGGTGCTGGTGGTTGAGTCCGACAAGGCCGACATGGACGTGGAATCCTTCAACGAAGGATTTCTGGCCGCTGTGCTGATGCCTGCCGGTGGCACCGCCCCCGTCGGTGAGACCATCGGTCTGATCGTGGAAACCCAGGCGGAGATTGCCGAGGTCCAGGCGAAAGCTCCGGCGGCTCCCTCCGCTGCGGCTCCCGCAGCCGCACCCTCTGCGCCCGCTCCGGCCCCTGCCGCCGCTCCTGTCGCGGCTGCTCCTGCCCCCGCCGCTCCCGCTCCCGTCCAACCTGCTCCCGTTGCGGTCGCACCGGCACCGATGGTGGCGCCTGCCCCCTCCAACGGCCGCCTGGTGGTCAGCCCCCGGGCCAGGAAGCTTGCCAACCAACTGGGGGTGGCCCTGGAAGGGCTGCGCGGCAGCGGTCCCCATGGTCGGATCCAGGCCGAGGACGTGCTCGCTGCCTCCGGCCAACCGGTGACGGTGCCCCGGGTGGCCGAAGGCACTGCTCCTGCCGCTGCCCCCTCCACCAATGGTGTGGTCGCCGCTCCGGCGCCGGCTGGCGAATCCTTTGGCCGCCCCGGTGACACGGTGGCCTTCAACACCCTCCAGCAGGCGGTCAACCGCAACATGCTGGCCAGCCTGGAGGTTCCCTGTTTCCGGGTTGGCTACACGATCACCACTGACAAGCTTGATGCCTTCTACAAGCAGGTGAAGGGCAAGGGGGTCACGATGACGGCCCTGCTGGCCAAGGCCGTGGGGGTGGCTCTGGCTCGCCATCCCCAGGTGAATGCGGCCACCACGGCGGCAGGGATGGCCTACCCCACGGCAGTGAACGTGGCTGTGGCCGTGGCGATGGAAGACGGTGGCCTGATCACCCCGGTGCTCGCCGATGCCGACCGAACCGATCTCTACAGCCTTTCGCGCCACTGGGCCGATCTGGTGAATCGCGCCCGCAGCAAGCAGCTCAAACCCGAGGAGTACAGCACCGGCACCTTCACCCTCTCCAATCTCGGCATGTTCGGCGTGGATCGCTTTGATGCGATCCTGCCGCCGGGCACCGGTGCGATCCTGGCGGTGGCGGCCTCCAGGCCCGCGGTGGTGGCCGGCAAGGATGGTTCCATTTCCGTGAAGCGGCAGATGCAGGTCAATCTCACCTGTGATCACCGCACCATCTACGGGGCCCACGCCGCCGCCTTCCTGAAGGATCTGGCCCAGCTGATCGAGACCAATCCCGAGAGCCTTGCCCTCTGATCGGAGCGGCTCGTCCGATCCGGCCGATCTGCTGCTCTCCAGCTACGACTTCGAGCTGACTGAGGGCTTCATCGCCCAGCGGCCGGTTGAGCCCCGCCACGCCGCCCGGCTGCTGCTTGTTGATCCCGCGCTTCCCCAGGGAGCTGCTGCCGCAGGCCTGCAGGGTGCCTGCCGCCACCGCACGGTGTGGGATCTGGCGGAGGAGCTTCGGCCCGGCGATCTGCTGGTGGTCAACGACACGCGGGTGCTCAAGGCCCGCCTGCGGGCTCGTCGGGCCAGCGGTGGGGCCGTGGAGCTGCTGGTGCTGGAGCCTGCCGCCCTGGAGGCGACCTCTGCCAGCGACTGGCTTTGCCTGGCCCGTCCGGCAAAGCGTCTGCGCCCCGGAGACACGCTGCAGCTGGAGCATCCCGGCCAGCCGCCGTTGGAGCTGGAGGTGGTGGCCAGCGATGGGGAGACCGGCGGCCGGGTGGTGCGCTTCCCGGCGACCTGCACCAGCCCGGAGGCGATAGAGGCGTTGCTCGCCCGCTACGGCGAGATGCCGCTGCCGCCTTATATCCACGAGCACGACGCCTCCGATGAGGAGCGTTACCAGACGCGCTATGCCGTGCGCCCCGGCTCGGTAGCGGCCCCCACCGCCGGCCTGCACCTCAGTGACGACCTGCTCGCGCGGCTGCGGGAGCGTGGCGTTCAGATCGCGGCGGTGACCCTGCATGTGGGCCTGGGCACCTTCCGGCCGGTGGATACCGAGGACCTGCGCGGTCTGGCGCTGCACAGTGAATGGGTGCAGGTGCGCTCCGATGCGGTGGAGGCGGTGCGGGCCTGCCGACAGCGTGGTGGTCGCGTCATTGCCGTGGGCACCACCAGCGTGCGCACCCTCGAGGCGGTGGCGGCGCTGCATGGCGGCGAGCTCAGGCCCCACACGGGTCCGGTGAATCTGGTGATCCAGCCGGGCCATCGCTTCGCCGTGGTGCAGGGCCTGCTCACCAACTTCCATCTGCCCAGGAGTTCGCTGCTGTTGCTGGTGAGCGCCCTCATCGGACGCCGCCGCCTGCTGGCCCTCTATGAGGAGGCCAAGCGCCAGGGCTATCGCTTCTTCTCCTACGGCGACGCCATGTGGATCGCGCCGGAGGCGGTGCTCAGCTCAGCCGCACCTCCTCCCCTTCCAACGGACTGAAGACCGCCAGCAGGCGATCAAAGGGATCATTTCCGCCCAACAAAAAGCCCCCGCATGACGGGGGCTTCGGGAACAGGCAGGCGTTGCCGCCCGCTGATCTGATCAGGCAGCCGCCAGATTGGAGGCGACGAAGTCCCAGTTGACCAGCTTGTCGAGGAAGGTGGTCATGTAGTCGGGACGGCGGTTCTGGTAGTCGAGGTAGTAGGCGTGCTCCCACACATCCATGGTGAGCAGGGCCTTCTGACCATGGGCCAGGGGCAGGTCGGCGTTGGGGGTCTTGGTGACCTTCAGGGTGCCGTTGTCGAGCACCAGCCAGGCCCAGCCGCTGCCGAACTGGGTGGCGCCGGCGGCCTTGAACTCCTCCACGAACTTCTCAAAGCTGCCGAAGTCAGCGTTGATCTTGTCGAGCAGGGCGCCGCTGGGGGTGCCGCCGCCACCGGGCTTCATGCACTGCCAGTAGAAGCTGTGGTTCCACACCTGGGCGGCGTTGTTGAACACACCGGCCTTGCCGGCATCACCCGCCACGGCGGTGATGGTGTCTTCCAGGCTCTTGGCTTCCAGGTCGGTGCCGGCCACCAGATTGTTGAGGTTGGTCACGTAAGCGTTGTGGTGCTTGCCGTGGTGGAACTCAAGCGTCTGGCGGGAGATGTGGGGCTCGAGCGCATCGAGGCCGTAGGGCAGCGCGGACAGCGTGTGAGCCATGGAGGAAGGGAGAGATTGGGTTCCGGCGGCGGCATCCTAACGATCGCTTCCGATTTGGAGGCACCGCTGCAGGATCAGCAGGCGATCAGCCGCCCACCCGCAGCAGTTCCACCTCGAAGATCAGGGTTGCATTGGGGGGGATGACGCCGCCGGCGCCCCGGCTGCCGTAGCCGAGATCCGGTGGAATCACAAGTTTGCGCTTGCCGCCCACCTTCATGCCGGCCACGCCTTCATCCCAGCCGCGGATCACCCGTCCGCCTCCCAGCGGGAAGCTGAAGGGGCCACGCCCGTAGCTGCTGTCGAATTCCTTGCCGTTCACGAGGGTGCCGCGGTAGTTCACCTGCACGTTCTGACCGGTCAGGGCCTCGGCGCCCTCGCCGACCACCAGATCGGTGATTCGCAGGCCACTCTCGGTGACCCGTTCCTTCGGGGCCACCATTTCGCCGCCGAGGGCGCTGGCCTGGGCGATCGTCGGGTCGGTGCTGTCGCCGCTGCTGCTGGCCATGGTGAAGAGAGTGGGGTTGGCTTCGTCGGGATCCAGTTCCAGGGGCGAGGCCAGGGCCTGCCGCAGGGCGGTGGTCGCCGGCTGCACAAGGGCGGCTGCCGGTTCGGTCGCTGGGCGGGCGGCCACCACTTCACTGGGGGCCACCAACTGGCTCACGAAGGCCACCAGCAGGCAGGCCAGGCAGACCGCCGAACTGATCAGGATGTCGCGCATGCCTATGGGCTCGGATCCGCCGGATTCTGGCAGCCGGCTTTCTGCTCGAGGGGGCGAAGCGCCGTCAGTCGGGGGGAAAGTCGCGATCCTGCAGCGACGGCAGGGGACCGGCATCGCCACCACGCTGCCGGATCGTGCGTTCGAGCCGGTCGATGCGGCCGCGCAGTTCATCCACTTCCCTCTGCCGGGCCAGGCCCAGATCCTGGAGGAGCAGGTCGCGGTTGCGCTCCAGCTGGCGTTCCGCCTGCTGTTCCAGCTCGGGGGCTTCGCCCTTGAGGGCCCGAAGCACGTCGTCCACGAGGGCTGACGCCTGGTTGGGATCGAGCTTGCCGCTCAGCACCCAGTCCTGGCTGACGCTCCGCAGTCGGTCCGCCACCAGCGAGGTGGTTCCGAGTCCGCGCAGCAGCAGCATCTGCAGCAGGTTGCCCTGGTCCATGGTTGTGAGAGACGCTGCCCTGAAGGTTGCCGGTTCCTAGGCTCTCCGACCATGGGCGAAGACCGGCATGTGTGGTGGATCGCGTCCCTGGGGGCCGGCGCCTGCGCCGGTCTGGCGCTGCCTCCCCTTGGTTGGCCCTGGCTGCTCTGGCCCTGCCTGGCCGTGCTCTGGGCCGTGGCCAGTTCCGCTCCGGCTCCTGCCCTTCCGGCGCTTTTGTGGGGCCTCGCCCTGGTGCTGGTGAGCCACCGCTGGCTGCTCTGGCTCCATCCGCTCGACTGGGTGGGCGTTCCCGCTCCCCTCAGCCTGCCGATCTGCGTGCTGGTCTGGCTGGCCTGCGGCCTGGCAGGAGGGCTGGCGGTGCTGCTGTGGGTGAAGCTGGTTCGCCGTCTGGACCCTCTGCGCCCTGTCTCCGCCCTGCAGGCGGCGCTGCTTTGGGGGCTGGCGGAGGTGCTGCTCTCCCAGGGGCCGCTCTTCTGGTTGGGGCTCGGGGCCTCGGCCCTGCCGGCGGATCGGGCCCTGGCAGGCCTGGGAGCCCTTGGTGGAGCCGGACTGATTGCCACGGTCCAGCTCGGCATCGGTTGGTTGCTGTGGCGGGCGCTCGGATCCAGGGTTCAGAGCCGCCGCTGGTGGCTGTTGCTGTTGCTGGTGCTGGTGGCTGTCCACGGCCTGGGGCAGCTGTCGCTGGCCGCCATCCCGGCTGCCGGTGGCTCCCAGGAGCGACTGGTGGTGCTTCAGCCCTCGATTCCCACCCGCCACAAGTTCGAGGCGGGCTCCCAGCGGGCCCTGCTGGGCCAGCTTCTGGATGGGCAGCGTCGGGCCGCGCAGATGGTCCCTCCGGTCGGCAGCCTGCTGTTGCCGGAGGGGGCTCTCCCCCTTGGCCAGGCTCTTCCGGAGCCCCCGGAGGTGGAGGTGCTCAGCGGCGGTTTCCGCCAGCCGAAGGAGGGGGTGCGCAGCAGCCTGTTGCGGTTTTCGCCGTCTCAGCGCGAACCCGTGGCCTGGATCGACAAGCATCGGCTGGTGCCGCTGGGGGAATGGGTCCCCCTCGCTAGGTTCCTCTCCTGGAGTGGGTTTTCGGCACTTGGAGGCCTGGAGCCTGGAGCTGCTTCGCGCCTGCTGCCGCGACCAGCCGGGGCGATCGGCGTGGCCATCTGTTACGAGCTGGCTGATGGCCATGCTCTGGCGGTGGCCAGCCACCAGGGGGCCCGCTGGCTGCTGGCCAGTGCCAATTTGGATCCCTATCCCAGGCTGCTGCAGGGGCAGTTCATGGCGCTGGCGCGGCTGCGGGCGATCGAGACCGGTCGCTGGCTGGTCAGTGCTGCCAATACCGGGCCAAGCTTGCTGGTCGATGCCCGGGGCCGACTGGTGAGCCTCCTTCCCTCCGGCAGGCCTGCCCAGGGGCTGATGGTGTTGGAGCAGCGAACCGGACTGACGCCCTACGTACGCTGGAAGGAGTGGCCGCTGCTGATGCTGCTCCTCTGGCTTGTCTGGCACCGCCACGTCCAGAGCCAGGAAGGTGAAGGTTGAAAACTATCCCTGGAATCTCTGGCTAGGTTCTAGATGGGGTTGCCTTGGCTTGGATCTGTCTTCAGTTGATGCGATTGGATGCTGAGCGGCTTCACACTTGTCTTCCCTTCCCCTTCCCTCCATGCCTGATTCTCTGCCCTTTGTCGCCAACAGCACCGAAGGCGGACGTTGGGTACGGGTAGGCACTTCCACCGCAACTTCTGAACCGGCTGCTGTGGAGGAGGCAATGGAGCAGATCCAGGCGCACGGGGCGGGGGGAGCGAAACTGGTGCTCCTGTTCGCTTCCCCGGCCTACGACCTGCCCCAGCTGGCGCGGTTGGTGAGCGAAAGGATCGGTGCCGTGCCGCTGCTTGGCTGCTCCACCTCCGGCGAACTGGGGGGGCAGCGCTCCATGAGCAAGGGGTTGACCCTGTGGGCGATGGGGGGAGAGGGGGTGACGGTGGCGACCGGCATGGGACAGGGAGGAGCGATGTCGCTGCGGCAGGCCGCCACCGATGCGGCCCAATGCCTGGATCGCCTTGAGCGGCGCGCCCACACGGTGCTGGTTCTGCTGGCCGACGGGCTCTGCGGGGATCAGATGGAGGTGGTGCGCGGGGCCTACGACGTGGCCGGGGTGGACGTGCCCCTGGTGGGGGGCTGTGCGGGAGATGATCAGGCCATGCAGTTCACCCAGCAGATCTTTGGCACCACCCTGCTGAGGGATGCGGTGGTGGCGGCTGCGATCACCTCCGATGCCCCCCTCGGGATCGGGGTCTCCCATTGCTGGGAACCTCTGGGACAGCCGATGCTGGTGACCGGCAGCTCCGGAACCCGGGTGGTTTCCCTGAACGACCGTCCCGCCCTGGATGTGTACCTGGATGCCTTTGATGCCCCTGCCGATGTGAGAACTGAGCCGGAAGCCTTCTCCGCGTTTGCGGCCACCAGGCCGCTGGGAATCCGGCGCCGGGATCGAATTGAAATTCGTTATGTATCGTCCGCTGATTTTGAGCTTCGCAGCCTGATCACGATCGCCGAGGTGCCCCAGGGTGGGTTGGCTTTTCTGATGCAGGGCGACAGCCGATCGGTGCTGGATGCCACTGCTGATGCCTGTTCGATGGCCATCCATGGTCTGCAGGGGGAGCAGCCGGTGGGGATGCTTCTTTTCGATTGTGTTGCCAGGCGAACCGTGCTGAGCCACGCCAACATCGACAATGAAATTGATCACATCACCGCTGTGATCGGAGATATTCCAGCCGGAGGTTTCTATACCTATGGGGAGATCGCCCGCACCAAGGGGGCAGGTGGTTTCCACAACCAGACCCTCGTGGCCCTGGCTATCGCATGAACCAGGTTCCCTGGTCGCTGCATCTTTTGGCGGAGGTTCTGTCTGCGTTTTCCGTGGAGGATCCAGAAGCTCTGCGCACAATGATAAATCGGGTCGCGGAAGCTGTTGATGCGGAAGTGGTGGCGATCGTCGGAGTTCATGGGGTGGGACCCTGCATCGGGGTCAGTCCCCAGGACCATGCCCCCTTGCTGGCCTGCATTGATCAACGGCCGGAATCCATCACTGTGCGGGCTGGTCAACTCCAGATCTGCTGGGCTCCCCTCGATGACGGCGAAACCCTGCTCGTCGGGAGATTGGCTGAGACATTTGACCTTGAGGAACGGGCGCTTGTGCGCGCGATGGCCCGCAGTATTGAGTTGAGCCAGCAGATCATGAAGGCCGTTTCTTCGGAGCGCATGGCCCGCGAGGTTGCCGTGCATCAGGCCATCCATGATCCGATGACAGGACTGCCCAATCGCACCCAGGTGCTGGAGCATCTCTCTAGGCGGTTGGCCGAGGAGAATGGCGAGCTCGGCCAGACGGCAGTTTTATTCATTGATATTGATCGTTTCAAGCAAATCAATGATGTGCATGGTCATGCAGTTGGCGACCAGTTTCTGATTGAGGTCTCCTCGGTTCTGCGTAAGGTTGTTCGAACCGGTGATCTGGTTGGAAGGCTTTCCGGGGATGAATTTGTGGTGATTGTTGCGGCCGGTGAGCCTGCCGATGCCCTCGCTCTTGCTGCCCGCATCATCGAGCGAATCGGTCACCCTCTGATCGCAAATGCCGCCAATATCTTGCATTCGGCATCGGTGGGGATCTCTTTTGCTACGCCGGAAGATACGGCGGAAACTCTGATCGAAAATGCGGACATGGCGATGTACAGGGCCATGGAACTTGGCCGGGGTTGCTATGCCGCCTACGACGAAAGCATGCGTCAGCTGGTGCAGAAGCGCGCCACAACCGAGGTGGAGTTGCGAAGGGCGTTGAAGGCGGGGGAGATCCAGTGCCATTTTCAGCCGATCGTGTGTATTGCCGATGGCCGAATCCGTGGGGTGGAGGCCCTGGCTCGCTGGGCCCATCCGATTCAGGGTGTGCTGTCGCCCGGGGAGTTCATTCCCGTGGCCGAGGAAACGGGGTTGATCCTGGAGATTGATGCTGTTGTGTTGCGCCAAGTCTGTATGGCGGTGGCCGGCTGGAATCAATTTTCGCAGGATCTGCCCCTGAGCCTTTCGGTGAATGTTTCGGCGCGCACGTTTGTGGGGGCAGATCTGGTCGCCCAGGTTTCTTCGATATTGCAGGATTCAGGTCTTGGGCTTGAATCGCTGTATCTGGAGATTACCGAAACTATGCTTGTGGAGGATATCGAGGCCACTACGGAAGCCGTGGATCGCCTTAAGGATCTTGGTGTGAAGCTAGCGATTGATGATTTTGGCACTGGCTATTCTTCCTTGCTTTATCTCAAAAGATTTCCGGTGGGCATTCACAAGATTGATCGATCTTTCACCGTAGGGCTGGGAGCGGACCGTGAAAATGAGGTGATCGTGGATGCCGTGATCGGTATTGCCCGTTCCCTCGGCATCGAGGTGATTGCGGAGGGAGTGGAGACAGAGCATCAGGCTGCAGTGCTTGCAGGCCTTGGTTGTTCCTACGCCCAGGGTTATCTGTATGGTCGGCCCCAGGATATTGAGGCTACGCAGACATTGCTGGCGGGACAGGGTTTCTTTCTCAGTAGTGCTGACCCCCGGCCTCTGCAGGAAAAGTCGCGTGGCTGACCTCAGGAGTTGCGTCGCTGCGGGTAGGGGGTGGGAGTGGGCAGGAAACTCCGGTAGTGGGGGAGATCAGCTCTTTTCAGCAGTTCTCGATCTCCCTTGCTATCGCCATAGGCTTCGATTCGCAGCGAATCGAGTCCTCCCAGATAGCTTTCCAGTCGTCTGATTTTTTCTGGCCCCTTGCAGTTGGCTCCCTGCAGCTTCGGTAGCCATCTTCCCTCTGCTGCCATCAGTTCGGTGGCCACGATCTCCACCCCGAGTCGATCGGCCAGGCCCTGCAGCACGATGCGAGGGGAGGCTGAGCAGAGGATCACCCGGTGGCCCTGTTCCTGGTGCCAGCGCAGGCGAGCCAGTGCGGCCGGGCGCAGACGGGCCACCAGGCGATGGCTGAACTCCCCGGAAAGCAGCCGCATCAGCCGGGGATGGGGGGGATCCGGGGGAGAAGAAAGAATGAAGCGGGCCAGGAAAAGCTCCTTGAAGCGATCGGTGGGGCAGCGGCCGAGGCTCCAGGCCAGCAGCGAGGGGAGCAGGCCCAGGCTGCGGAGCAGAAAGCTCGGCATGGGGTGAAGAGTGCGCGCCAACAGCAGCACACAATCCCCATCCAGCAGGGTGTGGTCCACATCGAAGACGGCGATGTCCACCCTGCGGCCCTGTTCGTAAGTGGTGGAACCAGAAACCATGAAAAAAACCCTGGCTTTGCCAGGGTTTGAATCAGTGGAGCCAAGCGGACTCGAACCGCTGACCCCCTGCATGCCATGCAGGTGCTCTACCAGCTGAGCTATGGCCCCATTGGAACGCTTGGCGAGACCCAGGCCTTGCCTTGCGCTTACTGAGCTTACACCGCAGGGGTGCACCCTGTCCCGCTGTGTCACACCTGTCGCCAGACGGCGACCAGCTTTCCCTGGATTTCCACCTGGTCGGCGGAAAGTTCGATCGGTGCGTAGGCGGGATTGGCCGCCTCCAGTCGCACCCTTTCGCCTTCCCGATGAAAGTGCTTGAGGGTGGTGCCGCTGCCTGGCACCAGGGCACTGACGATCGTGCCGTTCCGCAGTCTTCGCGCATCGCTGACCGGCTCCATCAGCACCAGATCACCATCGGCGATGTGGGCCTCCACCATCGAGTCTCCATTCACGCTGAGGGCGAACAGCCCCCGGGTCTCCAGCACGGCCGAGAGGTCGAGCCGTTCCTGAACGTCGTCGAAGGTTTCGACCAGCCCCCCGGCTGCCACGGCCCCGAGTACCGGTACGCCGACGCTGGCCTGGCCGAGCAGCTGCAGGGTGCGGGCCTGGCCTTCCTGCCAGGTGATCCAGCCTTTCTGCTGCAGGTGGCGAAGGCGACTCTGGATCGGGGCCGGGGAGCGCAGGCCCATCGCCTCCATCATCTGGCGGATCGAGGGGCTGTGGCGATGGTTGCTGATGTAGCCCGCCAGCCAGTCATAGAGCTCCTGTTGCGCCTCGGTGAGCTCCTGCTGGGGGTGGGTGTGCGGGTGGTCCTGACGGGAGGGCGGGAAGGCGGGCATGGGGAACGACCAGGAGACGGCGAACGGTGATACAGATGTACCGCCTGGTGGTCGCCTTGTCCAGGTTCAGGTTCCCCCCAGCAGTGCGGCCAGCAGGGCCTGCTGGGCATGCAGGCGATTTTCGGCCTGGTCGAATACACGGCTGGCGCTCCCTTCGATCACACCGGCGCTGATTTCCTCGCCGCGGTGTGCCGGCAGGCAGTGGAGCACGATGGCGCGGCTGTCCGCTTCGGCCAGCAGGTCTTCATCGAGGCACCAGCCGGCGAAGGCCCGTTCCCGCTCGGCCTGCTCCTCTTCCTGGCCCATCGAGGCCCATACGTCCGTGTAGAGGGCATGGGCGCCGCGCACGCTGGCCAGGGGTTCGTGGAGCACGCTCAGCTCACAACGCCCCGCCGCCAGTTCCCGGGCCTGGGCAACGACGCTGGCGCTGGGCGCAAATCCCTCCGGACAACCGATGCGCACATTCACCCCGAGCAGCGCACCGCAGAGCAGCAGCGAGTGGGCCACGTTGTTGCCATCTCCCACGTAGGCAAGGGTGAGACCTTCGATGGAGCCGAAGGCTTCCTGCAGGGTGAGGTAATCGGCCAGGGCCTGGCAGGGATGCTCCAGGTCCGTGAGGGCGTTGATCACGGGAATCGAAGCCCAGTGGGCGTAGTCGTCGATCTCCTCCTGGGCGAAGGTGCGGATGGCCAGGGCGTTGCAGTAGCGGCTGAGCACCCTGGCGGTGTCGGCGATCGGTTCCCCACGCCCCACCTGGGTCACGGTCGGAAGCAGGTCGATCGTCTGGCCGCCCAGCCGGGCCATGGCCACCGTGAAGCTCACCCGGGTGCGGGTGGACGCCTTGCTGAAGATCAGACCCAGCACCTTGCCCCCCAGGTCGATCTGTCGCTCTCCCTGCTTGAGCTGGCGTGCCAGTTCGAGCAGGGCCAGGGTCTGGTCGCTGTCCAGGGCGGCGGAGGAAAGCAGATCCCTGCCCGCCAGCGCGGCCAGCGTGGCGGAGAGGGCTGCAGGATCGGAGGTGAACCGGGACGCCATCGACCCACTTCAAAGAACCCTTATCCGGGATCACGCCCCCCCCCGTCAAGGGGGGGCGCAGCTTCGTTGCATCAGCCTGCCGCCACCTCGGCCAGAACGGCCTCTTGCGGCATCACGCTGCTGGCCAGCAGGTTGCGCAGATCGTCCCCTTCGATCACCTCCTTCTCGAGGATCTGCTGGGAGATGGATTCGAGCAGATCGCGGTTGTGGCGCAGGATCGACAAGGCCCGGTCGTGGGCACGGTCCACCAGGCCGCGCACCTCCCGGTCGATCGCCTGGGCGGTGGCATCGCTGACCACCCGCCGGGGGTTGTTGCCACCGCCGAGGAAACGGCTGCCGCCCTGCTTGTCGTAGGCCAGGGGGCCGAGGGTGTCGCTCATGCCGAAGGTTCCCACCATCTGCTCCGCGATGTCGGTGGCACGCTGGAGGTCGTTGGCGGCGCCCGTGGTCACCTCGCCGAACACGATCTCCTCGGCACTGCGGCCGCCGAGCAGGGTGGCGATCTGACCCTCGAGGTCTTCCTTCGAGTTGAGGAAGCGCTCCTCGGTGGGGAGCTGCAGGGTGTAGCCGAGGGCACTCATGCCGCGGGGCACGATCGAGATCTTCGCCACCTTGCTGCCCCCGGGCATCAGGTGGCCCACGATGGCGTGGCCCACTTCGTGATAAGCCACCACCTTCTTCTCGTCGGGCTGGAGTACGCGGCTCTTCTTCTCGAGGCCTGCCACCACCCGTTCGATCGCTTCATTGAGATCGCCCTGTTCCACTTCCGTGCGGTAGGCCCGGGCGGCCAGCAGGGCGGCCTCATTGACGAGATTGGCCAGATCGGCTCCGGCGAACCCTGAGGTGGCCTGGGCGATCTTGTCGAGATCAACGCTGGAGGAAAGTTTCACTTTCTTGGCGTAGATGTCGAGGATCATCTTGCGACCGGAAAGGTCGGGGCGATCCACCAGCACCTGGCGGTCGAAGCGGCCGGGGCGCAGCAGGGCCGCATCCAGGGTTTCCGGCTGGTTGGTGGCGGCCAGCACGATCACCGGCTTGTCCTGGGCGGAGAAGCCATCCATTTCGGTGAGCAGTTGGTTGAGCGTCTGTTCCCGCTCGTCGTTACCGCCAACCACACCCATGGAACCCGCCCGGCTCTTGCCGATCGCGTCCAATTCGTCGATGAAGATGATGCAGGGGGCTTTCTTCTTGGCTTCCTCGAACAGGTCGCGCACTCGGGCGGCACCGGCGCCCACGAACAGCTCCACGAATTCGGAGCCGGAAATGATGAAGAAAGGAACCTCGGCTTCGCCGGCCACCGCCTTCGAGAGCAGGGTCTTGCCGGTGCCGGGGGGGCCCACCAGCAGAACGCCCTTGGGAATGCGGGCACCGATGGCCGCATAGCGCTCGGGCTTCTTCAGGAAGTCAACGATCTCGGTGAGTTCTGCCTTGGCTTCATCCACGCCGGCGACATCGGCGAAGGTGACCCGCGATTCCTCATCGGGGACATACACCTTGGCCTTGCTCTTGGTGAAGCTCAGGGCCCCCTGGGCGCCACCCATCTGGCGCCGGGCGAAGAACTGCAGCACCAGGATGAAGATCAACGGCGGCACCACCCAGCTCAGCAGGGTGGTGACGAAGTTCGGCTTGCTGGGCGGCGCCGCGGCGAACTCCACGCCGTGCTGCTCGAGCCGCTGGGGCAGCTCCATGTCGAAGATCGGGGTGGTGGCCAGCACCGTGGGGGCCCCTTCCGCCGGAGGCTTGTTGAGTTCGTAGCGGATCTGGTCGGAGGTGATGTAAGCCCGCTTCACGTTGCCCTCATCCACCTGGTTGATGAACAGGGAGTAGGGCACCCGAGGCACCTGCATCGCAGGGTTGGGCAGGAAATTACTGAACAACAGCAAAACCCCGAACCCGATCAGCAGCAGGTTGATCAGGCCGAAGCGCCGGCTGGGGCGGTTGTCGTCCTGGCGGATGGCCATGCGGCGGGCAACATCGAACAGATCCAAGCTAGGCGGGGGTGCCTCGGGTCGGATCTTTCCCGGGGCCGGAGAACCGAACGCCCAGCCCTGTCCCGCGTCCCTGTTCGCTGCCCTGTCCTTTTCCCTCACCACCTCGCTCGAACAGCTGCAGACCCGCTGGCACGGATCCCTGCCAGCGGGTCTGACGGAGTACTACGCCCCGAGGCCTGAGGTGCGGCCAGGGGAGCCGGTGCTGCTGTTGCGACAGGAACATGGCCGCCAGGCAGGGGCCCTGGCCCTGTGGGGACTGGTGCCCGAGTGGTCGAAGGATCCGCTGGCCCTGCGCCGGCCGATCAATGCCCGCTCCGAAACGGTGGCCGAGAAGCCCTTCTTCCGCGGGCCCTGGCGCCATCGCCGTGCCTTGCTGCCGGCGGATGGTTTTTATGAATGGCAGCGCCGCACCGATCCGGCCACCGGAAAGGCCTGGAAGCAGCCGTGGCTGTTTCGCCGTCGGGATCGGGCGCCCTTCTGGCTCGGGGGCCTGTGGGACCGTTGGTGTGGCTCCGATGGCGGCGAACTGGAGAGCTGCGTGGTGCTCACCACCGCTCCCAATGACCTGCTGCGCCGGATGCATGACCGCATGCCGGTGTTGATCCCCGATGGCCTTGAGGAGGCCTGGCTGGAGGTGGTGGATGGCCCGGGGTTGCGGGCCCTGGAGCCCCTGATGCAGCCCTGGGATCCGGCGGCCTGGGAGGCGGTGCGGCTGGAGCCGCGGCCGGCTCGTTAGCCTGACTCCAACGGATTCCACGCGGATGAGTCTCGATCAGCTGGATCTCTTCCTCGCCCATGCCCGGCAGCGGCCGGAGCTGCAGTCCCAGCTGCACGAGCCCCTTGAGCTCCCGGCCTTCCTGGCCCTGGCACGGGAGGCCGGTTTCGCCGTGGAGGAATCCGATGTGATCGCGGCTCAGCAGCGGGCAGAAGCCGATCTGAGCGACGAGGAACTGCAGCAGAAGGCGGGTCAGGAGGCGCGTCGACTGCGCCATTTCATCCCCGGCTGATGTCCCTTCCTGACCCGGCTGATGTCCGTTCCTGACAAGGAGAGGGTGGCGGACTATCCGCGACCACCTGCCCTTCAGCCCTGCAGCAGCCACCTGCGGGTGGAGGCCCTGGGGCTCCTGCTCTGTGAGACCCACCGGTCATTGCGGGTGCTGGAGACCTTCCATCCCCCCACCTATTACCTGCCTCCCGAAGCCTTCGCCCCGGGCCTGCTCCTCCCCACGTCCGGTCGCAGCTTCTGCGAATGGAAGGGCGTGGCCCGTTATTTCGACGTGGTGGCTCCCGACGGTCGGCGTCTGTCGCGGGCGGTGTGGCAGTACCCCGAACCCACCGAGCCGTTCCGGGCCCTGGCGGGCTGGTTCTCGCTCTACCCCGCCCTGATGGACGGTTGCTGGGTGGATGGAGAGCCGGTCACGCCCCAGCCAGGGGGGTTCTACGGCGGCTGGATCACCTCCGGTGTGGAGGGGCCGTTCAAGGGCGATCCTGCCCATCCGGAGCTGGTCTGACCCCTGGGATCGGGCCTGCGAGGGCGGCTCCATGGCGGGTCACCGCCTCGGCCACCTCCAGCAGCAGCTGCTGGCGACCGGCGTGGAACCGCTCTGGGTCAGGATCGAGATAGGCCTCGATCCGCAGCTGCAGGCGCCCTTCGGAGAGTCCCACCAGGTGCACCCGATGCGGTTGGCTGACCAGCAGCCCGGGCAGCTGCTCCAGTTTCGCCCCGACGTCCTCGATGATCTTCGCCGCCCGATCGTGATCCTCTCCGCGCAGAGCCACGTCCAGCAGCAGGTGCCGCTGCTGGGAGCGGCTGGCATTCCCGATCGCACTGCTGGCGAAGAGGGAATTGGGTAGGTAGAGGGTCTGGCCTTCGAGGGTGAGCAGTTCGCTGTAGTAGATCCCGATGGCCCGCACCGTGCCACCAAGTTTTCGCTCCGGCAGTTCGATTCGTTCCCCCACGCTGAACGGTCGGTTGATGTAGAGCATCACCCCAGCCAGCAGGTTTTCCACCAGGGTCCTGGCCCCGAAACCCAGCGCCGCAGCACCAACGCCGCTGGCGGTGAGCAGCAGGGCCGGCGGGATGCCGAGCAACCGCAGCAGTTCAAGCCCGCCCAGCAGCAACACCAGGGCGCTGACCAGCTTGTCGATCAGATCGAGCAGCAGGGTGCGTTCCCGCTCCGGTCGGCTTCCCAGCCAGCGGGGATCGGCCGCGGCATGGCGGAGCAGCACCGCCTTGCCGCGCCAGGTGGTCCACAGCAGGCCCAGCACCAGCACCGCGTCCCGCAGTTCCCTGGCGCTGCGGGGGCCATCCCAGCCGCCGCGGGCCAGCAGCTCGAAGATCCACCAGAGCAGGCAGGCCAGCAGCAGCGTGGCGGCCAGGCTGCTGCGGCTGCGGAGCAGCAGCGCCCGGGCGAGGGATGTCGTCGGCAGGCGGCGGCCCACCAGTCCCAACCCCATCCAGCACGACAGGCTCAGCAGCAACCCAAGCAGGGGGATGGGAAGGGCCAGATCCAGCCAGTTCAGGCCCATGGAATCGCCGCTGCCTCCAGCCGCCATAAAAGGTCGGTATCGAGCCGCAGCATGCCCCGGTCCCGCCAGGGGGCGGCGGCCTCCACGGTCGTCAGGCCGAGGTCGCCGGTGGCCGTGCGGGATGGCACGCCCCCCAGCAGTTTCGGGGCAATCACCGCGGCCAGCTCCTGCACGCAGTCCTGGCGCAGTGCTGCCGCCGCCAGTTCGGGACCGCATTCCCACAGCACCCGGTTGCAGCCCCGATCCGCCAGGGCCTCCAGCAGCTCCCGGGGTTCGCAGGCATCGAGGGCCAGCCTTTCCACTCCCTGCTCCGCTCCGAGGCGATCCAGCCAGGCCAGGGTCTCCGGCGTGGCGGAGTGGCCATGGGCCACCAGGGTGGGGGCCCGATGGGTGTCCCACAGCTGTGCCTGCCGCGGCAGTTCCGCCCTGCGGCTCACCACCACCCGCAGCGGTTCGGGCCTGCGGCGCCCGCGGCTGGTGAGGAGTGGATCGTCGGAGCGCAGGGTGCCGCCGCCCACGATCACGGCATCACAGCTGGCCCGCAGCTGATGGACCCAGGTTCGGGCGGCCGGGCCGCTGATCCATTGGCTGTCGCCATTGGGCAGGGCGGTGCGACCGTCCAGGCTCATCGCCCATTTCAGAATTCCCAGCGGGCGGCCCGTTGCGATGCGATGCACAAAGGCCCGGTTGAGCTGCCGGGCTTCAGCTTCGGCCACCCCTTCGATCACTTCGAGCCCGGCTGCCCGCAGGCGGGCGATGCCGCCGCCGGCCACCAGGGGATTGGGGTCGCGCATCGCCACGACCACCCGTGCGATGCCGGCCTTGATCACCGTTTCGCAGCAGGGGGGTGTGCGACCGTGATGACAGCAGGGCTCCAGGGTCACCACCAGCGTGCCGCCCCGGGCCCGCTCCCCCGCCTGGGCCAGGGCCCCCACCTCGGCATGCGGTTCGCCGGCCCTGGCATGGAACCCCTCCCCCACCAGACGACCCTGGTGGTCGAGCACCAGGGCCCCCACCATCGGATTGGGACTGGTGGTCCCTCTCCCCAGGGAGGCCAGCTGCAGAGCCCGGTGCATCCAGGGCCGGGCCGCAGCAGGGTTCATCGCTGCTCGTCTCCTTCCTTCCAGGTGGGCAGGCTTCTCCATTCCGCCACCACATAGGGGGGGACGGGCAGTTCCGTGAACACCCCCGGCAGTTCCAGGCGCAGCGGGCGGTTGTTGCCAAGCTCCTGCAGCAGGGGGCTGAGGTTGAACTCGGCGGCCGCGGCCCGGCCGTCGCCGGCCAGTTTCGGGCTTTTCAATGTCGTGTCGGCCAGCTCCCACAGGCGTCGGCCACTGGTCACCAGCAGGGGTGTGGGGTGGTCGAGCCGCACCCGGCCTGGGTAGCCCACGATCCGCAGGGTGATCACGGCATCCGGGCGGGGTGGACCTTCGCGATAGGCCACCACCTGCCAGCTCTGGTAATCGAGATCCCGCAGGCTTTCGAGGCTGCGCACCACGCCTGTGGCGGTGGTTTCGTCCGGGTGGGCATGGATCAGGGCCCAGGCGGGCTGGGGCGTCAGCAGGACGGGCAGCAGCGTCAGCAGAAAGCTGGCGGCCAGAAGCCCCAGGCGGGAAAGGAGAGTCATGGTTGAGTGCTGCTCAGCGGTTGCCGTTCCGCCCCCGGGATCGGTTGCCAGTCGGTGTGGGTGGCCCAGAGGGCCCAGATCGCCATCGCCCGCAGGTAATGGCAGGCGCGGAACGTGCCGGCGGCGGTGATCGCCTCCGGCGTGCGGAACTGCAGCCCCCCCTCGTACACCTGCCGCACCACGGCCGAGCAGATGGACAGGGCTGTGTCGGTGTCGCCCATCAGGCGGTAGTAGGCCGCCAGTCCGAAGTTGATGCCGGTCCACACCTCCAGGGGGTGGGTGCCGTTGGGATCGAGGGGCGTGCCGTCGCGGCGCAGCCCATTCGCCACCCCGAGCCGGCCCCCTTTAAAGCTCTCGAAGCAGGCCTCCTTCACCGCCTTCAGGGAGGAGAGGGCACGGTTTTCGGCCACCACCGGCGGCAGCCCCAGCAGGCGGGCGTAGAAGTCGCCGCAGAGCTGGTCGGCCATCACCACCGGTGTGCCGCTTTCGGCATCGATGTTGTAGTACTCCCCATTCCAGAGCAGCGCATCGAAATGGTTGCGGGACTGCTCCAGCCACTCCCCGAACTGCCGCTGTTCGGCGCTGGTGTCGAGGCCCAGCTCCAGCTGCAGCCGCTGGCCCATGGCAAGCGCCGCTTCCAGGGCGGCGATCCAGAGGGCGCCGCAGTAGGCGCTCACCCCCTGCAGGGGCCAGTCGTCGAAGGTCTGGTCCGGAGCGCCGCCGTTGTCGGGGAGGCCATCGTCGTTGATATCGAACTGCTTGAGGTAGCGCAGGGCGGTGACGGCCGCCGGCCAGCAGTCCGCCAGGAAGCGCAGATCCTCACCACTGGGGGCCAGGCGGAAGGTGCGCCAGACCTGCAGCACGAAATCACTCGCCAGGTCCTTCCAGAGATTGCAGTCCTGGTAGGCGGTGTAGTTGGTGGCATCGAAGGGGCGCTCGTTCGGGGCGCCCAGGTCGTGGGGGGTGGCACCGGCCAGCTTGCGGGCCGCTTCCACCCGGCCCCTGCCCTGGGTGAAGTACCACCCGATCGGTCGTGGCGTCGGGTCGGCGGCGGGGATGGCGCGGGCGAAGCTGCGCAGCACCGCCTTGTCGAGTTCGGGCCAGAGCTGCAGCAGGGCGAAGGAGCCGTAGAGCCGCACATCGAGGCTTTCGTACCAGGCGTAATCCAGACACTCGAGCACGCCGAAGCGGCCCACGGGATCGTCGGCCGTGGCCGCCGTCCAGAGGCTGCCGCCACTGGCCAGGTCGTACAGCTCGTTGAGCAGGGCCATGCGCAGCGGTTCGGGCAGGTCGGTGCGCTGCAGCACCGGTTGCTGCCAGGCGTCGATCGCCGCTCGCCACTCCCGCCAGTCGCGCAGGCCCTCGGCCGCCAGCGCCGTGGCCTGGTCGCCGTCGGCGCCGAAGAAATCGGTGTAGCGGCGCAGGGCTCGGGTGCCGGTGGCGAAGGCGGTCACGGGCAGGTCCCAGCTGATCACCACCGGCAGCTCCAGGCTCTGGCCCGGCGCCAGCTGGAACCGCACCGCCAGGGCCGCGCTGGCGTGGTCGTCGTCGCCGCTGTGACGGTCGTTGTTGCTGTCGGGAATGGATCCATCCCGATCGAAAGCTGTCCAGAGTTCGGCCCCATCTCCGGCCGGGTTCCAGCGGCTGCAGCGGAAGATTTCCAGATCCGGCTGCCCTGGGGCCGCCGCGTCGGGTACCGCCAGGCACCACTGGCCCTGGCCTTCCGCCAGCGGTTCGCTGCGTTCGCCCTCCAGCACGATTCCCTTGAGGCCCGGGGCCTCCACCCAGCGGTTGCGCTGGCCCCGGGTGCGGCCGATGGCCGGCACGTAGTTGTGCTCCGGGCTGCCGTCGTCGCGGAAGTGGACCGCCGCTGCGGGATCGGTGTTGCTGAACCAGCCGCAGCTGTTGCGCCAGCTCAGCAGCAGCGAGAGATCGAGGGGGCGGTCGGTGGGGTTGTGGAAGCTCCAGCGAAACACCGCGATCGGGTAGCTGCTGCGGCGGTAGTCGCCGGGCAGGATCGGGCTGAAGGCCTCGCACGCCACGCCGGCGCGGAACACGCCCTCATAGTGGAAGGCACTGAGGGGATAGCGGGCCTGGTAGCTGCCGCTCGGTTGTTCCGGGCTGGAGGCCGGATACCAGCTCCAGCTGGAGAGGGGTGGGCCGCTGTCCGGACGGGAATCGTCCTGTGGTGGGCGGGTGGCCAGGGCATGACTGCGCGCCTGGTCACCGTCTTTCTCGTGGAGGGCGAACTGGCAGTCCGGCAGCACGCCGAACCAGTGCTCGCCGCCATCGAGGTGCCAGAGGTTGAAGTTGCCGTCGGGGCCGCGCCCGAGGCAGCCGGCACCGAAGCCCCCGAGCGGTGCTCCGTGGTTGGGACCGTCATCGAGGTTGCTGGCGTAGCGCACCGTGTAGGGGTTCACCCAGCCCTGGCCGAACGGGCGCTGCCAGCAGGCGGCGGCATCGGAGCTCTGGCGTGGGGGAGTTCCGAGCATCGACCGGAAACTGGAGAGGCCGAACGGCGCCATCGCTGCGGGGAAAGTGGGCCCAGCTTGTCAGATTCAGGAAGGCTCCAGATGCTGGCTGCCCAGGTGGCTGCCGGCCGTTTCCTGGTCGATCAGGGCATCGAGGGTGACGGCGGAACGCACCAGGGCCTGGTAACGCTGCACCACCCGGCGGTTGCGTTCCAGCCAGCTGCCGGGGTCGCGGGCAGGCCCACCGCCCCCAGCACCCTGCCTGTGGACCTCGCCATCGAGCAGCTCCAGATCGTCCTGGCGAGCCAGCAGGGCCAGCACCAGTTCATGGATCCGCTGGCGGCGGTCGGTCATGGTGGAAGGGAGGGCGGCGACGCTGGTGGGCATCATGGCTGTGATCGATGTAGTGGGCACCGATGCCTCCGGGGTGGACGGTCTGCCCCCCCACTGGTGCGAACGCCTGCGCTCTGCCGATCTGATCGCGGCACCCCGTCGCCTGCATCCCCAGCTGTGCCGATGGCTTGCCGCCGGCGCCTCCGCCCCCCCCGCGCTCCTGGCCAGCGACCGTCCGGCGGAGCTGATGCCAGTGCTGCAGCAGGCCCTGGCCAGGGGCGAGCAGGTGGTGCTGCTGGCCAGTGGCGACCCGCTCTGGTACGGCATCGGCAGGGTGCTGCTCCAGGAGTTCCCACCGGAGCAGCTCCGCTTTCATCCGGCCCCCAGCTCGCTGCAGCTGGCCTTCGCCCGCCTGGGCCGACCCTGGCAGGACGCCCGCTGGGTCAGCCTCCATGGCCGCGAACCCGAGCCGCTGGCCGCCGAGCTCCAGAAACGGCCGTCGGCCCTCGCCGTGCTTACCGATCCGGGCCGGGGGGGTGCCGAGAGCGTGCGCACCATCCTCGAGGCTTCCGGTCTGGCTGCGGCCTATGGCTTCTGGTTGTGTGAGCGGCTGGGGCATCCGCAGGAACGGGTGCTGCGGCTGGCCGCCACCGATCCCCTCCCCGCTGATCTCGATCCCCTGCATCTGGTGGTGCTGCTGGCCGAACCCGCCTCGCCGCCGCTGCCCGATCCGCTGCCCCTGTTCGGCCTCGAGGACGGGCTCTGGCTCCAGCACAGCGACCAGCCCGGTCTGATGACCAAGCGAGAGGTGCGCATTCAGCTGCTGGCCGATCTGGATCTTCCCGCTGAGGGGGTGTTGTGGGACATCGGCGCCGGGGTGGGATCGGTGGGGCTGGAGGCGCTGCGGTTGCGGCCGGCTCTGGCGCTGTGGGCGGTCGAGCGCCGCGCCGGTGGCGCCGCCCTGATCGCTGCCAATGCCAGGCGCCTGGGCGTGACGCCGGCGGGAATCCTGGAGGCCGAGGCGCTGGAGGTGCTGGCGGAGCTGCCGCCGCCGGATCGGGTGCTCCTGGGTGGTGGGGGCCGGGATCGGGGGATGTTGCTGGCGGCGATCCTCGAGCGGCTTTCCCCCGGTGGCGTGGTGGTGATTCCGCTCGCCAGCCTCGAGGGTCTGGCTGAACTGCGCCCGCTGCTCGAATCGGCGGGCCTGAAGGTGCGGGTGGGGCAGCATCAGGCCTGGCGGGGGGCGGCCCTGGCGGAGGGCACCAGGCTGGCGCCACTCAATCCGGTGCTCGTGCTCAGTGGACGCCGGCCGTCAACGGCTCCAGGCTGAGGGCACTGCCCACCTCGATGCCCAGCCGTGCCGCTTCCCCGGCGGCCAGTTCCATCACCCCGTCTACAGGGGACCCGGCGCCGTAGCTCCGGCAGGGCAGGCGCATGCAGGAGGGGGCGGCGGCCTCGATCGCGATCACCCGCCCATTGCGCACGAACAGCATGTCGAGCGGGGCGGGAGTGCGATGCATCCAGAAGCGCACCGCGGCGGCGGGGCTGAATGGAAACCACATGCCCCGCAGGGGGGGCAGGGGCGGGCGGAGCTGGAGCCCCCAGCTGAATTGCTGGTCCGTCTGCGGTACCTCCAGCAGGATGCAGGCCGGCTTCCCCGGGGACGTGCGGGTGGAGAGGCAGCCGCGCGCCGTGGTGGGAAGGAACTGGGGGGGAGCGCCCAGGGCCGCCGGTGCTGCCGCCAGACCTGCCGCCAGCATGAACTCCAGGAGCATGAACCCCAGCAGCGGGTGCGGTGGCAGGGTCGAGCGGGGCACGGAGGGTTGGGCTTCAGGGAAGGCTGCGGGGGCGATCGCTGAGGCAATAGCCGCAGCCCCGCACCGTATGGATCAGCCGACGCTCTCCCCCTGCCTCCAGTTTCTGGCGCAGGTACCGCACGTAGACCTCAATCACATTGCTGGCGGCGGTGCGCTGGTCGTCCCAGATCTCCCCCAGGATCGTCTCCCGACTTACGGGTTGGTCCCGGTGGTCCAGCAACAGCAACAGCAGCTGATATTCCCGGGTGGTGAGTGGAACCGGACGCTTTCCCCGCACCACCTGACGGGTTTCCGGATTCACCCTCAGATCAGCGAGCTGCAGCAGGGGCATCGGCCCCTGGCTCGGACCGCGGCTGCGTAGATGCAGGCGCAGCCGGGTGAGCAGGTCGCTGGGCCCGAGGCTGGTCAGCCAGAAGTCGTCGGCACCGCTGGCCAGGCAGCGGCTGCGGCCGGCCACGTCGTCGTCGTGAATGCCGAGCAGGATCGGCAGGGCGCCCCAACGGTGGCGGTGGCTGGGAATCTCTGCCTCCCAGCCCGGCGAAAGCAGAACAACGGCCGGATGCTCCGGGTCGCTCGGATCGCCGGGCAGCAGGGGGCGATAGCCGGAGGCCTCCAGGCGGGTGGCAAGCGCCTGGGCCTCCGGTCCCACCAGCAGCACCCGGGCTCCCTGCGCTTCCGCGGAAACGGCGAAGCTCACGCCATGCCCCCGGCGGCGCCGAAGCCCGACCCTGGTTTGGCCACATGGGGCAGGCCCCAGCCCAGCTTGTTGCGGAGCACCTGGAAGAACTCGTGATCGGCGAGGCGCACGAATCGCACCGGATGGTCGCTGCGCCGCACCAGAACCCGATCCTCCGGCCAGATGTAGCAGCCGGCGCTGCCGTCCACCACCATCATCAGCCGTTCCGGCGTGGCCGGGAAAATGGTCACCGGTTCCCGGTCGCTGAATACAAGGGCCCTTGAGGCGAGGGAGTGGGCGGCGATCGGGGTCAGCTGCAGCACCGGGCAGTCGGGCGTGATCACCGGCCCGCCGGCACTGAGGGCATAGGCGGTGGAGCCGGTGGGGGAAGAGAGGATCACGCCATCGGCCGCGATGTCCACGGGGGCATGGCGGCCGATCGCGATCTCGAAGTGACACATGCTGGTGAGCGGTTCCCGGTGCAGAGCCATCTCGTTGAGGCAGAGCACCTCCCAGCGGCGCAGGTCCCCCCGCATCACGCTCACCACCAGCATCGAGCGGTCCTCCACCGTCCAGGTCCCTTCGATCACCTGGGTCAGCACCTGGTCGAGGTCCTTGAGGTAGGACTCGGCCAGGAAGCCGAGATGGCCGGTGTTGATCGTGAGGATCGGAATGCCGATCGGAGCGGTCTGCCGGGCGGCGGAGAGCACGGTGCCGTCGCCTCCGAGCACAAGGGCCAGGGCCATCTCGGTGTCGAAGCAGGGGGGCACGCAGGCGGCGTATCCCTTGGCCCGCAGATGCTGGTCGGGGTTGGCGAAGCCCACCACGCCACCGGAGCTGCTGACCCGCACCACCTCGAGCCCGGCGCTTTCCAGTCGGGTCTCGATGGCGGCGGCGGTGGCGATGGCCAGCTCCTTGCCGTCGTTGACGATCAGTCCGACCCGGGGCACCGATCGCAGGCAGGAAGGCCCCGCCAGTTTATGGGCAGATCCGTGGTCGGGAGATCAGAACTGCTCCAGGAAGCGCAGGTCGCTGGTGAACAGGCGGCGGATGTCATCGATGCCATGGCGCACCATGCAGAAGCGCTCCACCCCGAGGCCGGCCGCAAAACCGCTCCAGCGCTCTGGATCGAGGCCCATTCCCTCCAGCACCGCCGGATCGACCATGCCGCAGCCCATCACCTCCAGCCAGCGGCCGCGCCATTGCACATCCACCTCGGCCGAAGGCTCGGTGAAGGGGAAGTAGCTGGCCCGGAAGCGCACCGGTAGATCGCCGAAGAACTGCTGCAGGAAGGTGGTCACGGTGCCGCGCAGGTGGCTGAAGTCGAGCCCCTCGTCGATCGCCAGCACCTCCACCTGGTGGAACACCGGGGAATGGGTGGCATCCACGGCATCGCGCCGATAGACGCGCCCCGGGGCCACGATCCGCACCGGTGGCGGATTGTTCTCCAGGTGGCGGATCTGCACCGGTGAGGTGTGGGTCCGCAGCAGACGTTCACCTGTGCCGACGCCGGGATGGAGGTAGAAGGTGTCCTGCATGTCTCGGGCGGGGTGGTGCTCCGGGATGTTCAGGGCGGTGAAGTTGTAATGGTCGGTCTCGATCTCGGGGCCTTCCGAAACCCGATAGCCCAGGCCCGCAAAGATGTCCACGATCTCTTCGATCGTGCTGATCAGCGGATGGCGATGGCCCGGTGGGGTGAAGCTGCAGGGCACCGTCACATCGAGCCGTTCCCGTTCCAGCCGTTCGTCCAGGGCTTTGGTCTTCACGGCGGAGAGCCTTTCCGCCAGGAGCGACTGCACCTGATCCTTGAGCACGTTCGCCCGTTGCCCCACCAGGGGCCGTTCCTCCCCCGGCAGGCGGCCCATGGCCCCGAGCACCGCCGAAAGCTTTCCTTTCTTGCCAAGGAGTCCTACCCGAAGCTCTTCGAGCTCGGCGGCGCTGCCGGCCACAGCGATCGCGCCGGCGGCTTCGGCTTCGAGTGCCGCGAGCTGGTCGGTGAGCTGCTGCAGGCTGATGGGGGCACTCAAGGCATTCGGCCGGATCTGGCTGAAGACTGTAAGGAGCCGGCGGCGAAAGGCCGTTTAGCTTCCCCCCATCTCCCACTGCCGCCCTGATGGCTCCGCTGCGGATTCTGATCAGCAACGACGACGGGGTGTTCGCCGACGGCATCCAGGCCCTGGCGGCGGCAGCGGCGGCCCGCGGGCATCGGGTCACCGTGGTCTGCCCTGACCAGGAACGGTCGGCCACCGGCCATGGACTCACCCTCCAGACGCCGTTGCGGGCGGAGCGGGCCGACGAGCTGTTCGCCCCCGGGGTCACCGCCTGGGCCTGCAGCGGCAACCCTTCCGATTGCGTGAAACTGGCCCTGTTCCGCCTGCTCGAGGAACCCCCCGAGCTGGTGCTTTCCGGGATCAATCACGGTCCCAACCTGGGTACCGACGTGCTCTATTCCGGCACGGTTTCGGCAGCGATGGAGGGCACGATCGAGGGGTTCCCCGCCCTGGCGGTGAGCAGTGCCGATTTCCAGTGGCGTCACTTCGATGCGGCAGCCTCCCTGGCCCTGGAGGTGGCGGAACGCATGCTGGACCGGGGCTGGCCCGAGGGGATGCTGCTCAACCTCAACGTGCCCCCCCGGCCGGCGGAGGCGATCGGGCCGTTGCGCTGGTGCCGCACGGCCGTGCGCCGCTACGTCGATCAGTTCGACCGCCGGGTCGACCCGCGCGGACGCACCTACTACTGGCTGGCGGGGGAGGTGGTCAATGACCTGGAGGCCGCCGTTCCCGGCCCCGCCCACTGGCCCACCGATGTGGCCTGGATCGCCGAGGGAGGGGCGTCGCTCACTCCGCTGCAGCCCGAGCTTTTCTGGCGTGGGGCCGTGGAGAACCTGCCTGCCCCTGCCGAGCTGACTCCTCCGAGCTGACGCTCCTTCCTGGCGATCAGGCCCGGCGGTGGATGCGCTGCAGCATCCACAGGCTGAAGCCCAGCCCGATCAGGTGGGCAAACAGCACCTGGGTGTTGCTCAGCACCGAAAGCATCTCGATCGAGGTGATCGGGTAGGTGCTGATCGGTCCGCGGCTGCCCGGGATGGTCATCGGCCCGAACAGTCCTGGTGCCTGGAGGGAAGCTTGCAGGAACAGGCTGCCCGCCAGGGCCTGGTAGCCGATCGCGGCCAGCACCAGACCTCCGAGATCCACCAGCAGCCCCCGCTTGATCAGGCGGTTGGTCTCCCCGCGGCTGGGGCGCACCGGACTGTTGAGGGCCCGGCCGCAGCGCACCACCAGCCAGCACTGCCAGAGGCTCCACAGCAGCAGGAAAAACGACATCGTGGTGAGCGACAGTCCCGGACCGAGGCCCAGGGCCCGTTCGGCATTGGCAGCCACCCGGCCGCCGATGTTGTTGAACAGCAGCACCCCGACCACCACCACCCCCAGAGCCATCTGGATCCAGAACCTCAGCCAGCCCATCCTTCGCAGGGCGGACGAGATGCGCTGCAGATCCAGCTGATCAACCATCGACACCCAGGCAAGACCCCCCAAACTTGGCATGGGAGGATCGGAGGGGCGAGGGGGCGCCAGCCACAACCTTCCCAGCCATGTCGATCCTGAGTTGATTCCCCTTCACAGTCCCGGGAGCGCTCTGCGACCCACGGCCCTAGCCCTTGGAAGTTTCGACGGTCTCCACCGCGGCCATCGCCGTGTGATCGAGGCGGTCGTGGGTGCCGGTTCTGCGGGGGGAGCCACGGGCGCGGATCCCGTGCCCACTGTGGTGAGCTTCTGGCCCCATCCCCGCGAGGTGCTGCATGGGGAGACCCGTCTCCGGCTGGACCTCCCCGGCGAGAAGCTCGCGTTGCTCGAGCCCCTCGGGATCCGCCAGCTGGTGTTGGTGCCCTTCGACCGTGCGCTGGCGGCCCTCTCCCCGGAAGCCTTCGTGACCCAGGTGCTGGAGGGGCAGCTGCAGGCACGGCGGATCGCGGTGGGCGAAAACTTCCGGTTCGGAGCCGGCCGCCAGGGGGATGCATCCGACCTGGTGCGGCTCGGGCGCCAGCGGGGCATGGAGGTGGTCGTGCTGCCGATGCTCTGGGAGGGGCCTGAGCGCGTGAGCAGCAGCCGCATCCGCAGGGCACTGGCGGCGGGAAGGATCGACGAGGCCCGGCACCTGCTGGAGCGTCCCTATCGATTCGGGGGGCAGGTGGTCAGCGGCAGGGGCCTGGGCAGGGGGCTGGGCTGGCCCACCGCCAACCTGGCGGTGGATGGCCGCAAGTTTCTGCCCCGGGAAGGGGTGTATGCGGCCTGGGCCTGGCGGGCTGCCGGCGGCCCGGAGGAGTTTCTTCCCGTGGAAGGGCCGATGGCCGCAGTGATGAACCTCGGCCCCCAGCCCACCGTCGACCCCCAGGCGCCTTCCGCGGTGGAAGTGCACGTTCTGGATCGAAACCTGGAGCTTGTGGGGGAACACCTGATCGTGGAGCCGGTGGCCCTGCTGCGGGATCAGCAGCGCTTCGATGGCCTGGAGGCCCTGCGGGCCCAGATCGGAGCGGATGCCGCCCGGGCCCGCCTCCTGCTTGGATCGGAAGGTTCAGGCGCCGCTGGGGTAGGCATGGGTCAGTCCCCAGCCGATGAAAGCGGCGATCCCACCGATCAGCAGAATTCCTGAGATCAGCACCAGCATGGGATTCTCCGACCCGTTCAGGTCCTGTCCGCTCGGGTCCGGTTCGGTGGCCATGGGGCGGGGCAGACAGCAGTCGGCCACACCCTAGTCAGACCCCTGCGCCATTTCTGCGCTCCTCCGCCATCGTCGCCGTGCCCGATCCCCTGAACGTGCTCCCCGACCAGCAGACCGATGCGGTGGCCCGCCTGCTCGATGCCAACCTCGACCGGGCCCGCGAGGGCCTGCGGGTGATCGAGGACTGGTGCCGTTTCGGCCTGGACCGGGCCGATCTGGTGGTCCGCACCAAGGACATGCGCCAGCGGCTCGGGGGGCTCCATCTGGATCGCTACAAGCTGGCCCGCAACGCCGCCACCGATCCCGCCACCGGCCTGGGCCATCCCGCCCAGGGCCAGCGTCCTCTGGCGGCCCAGGTGGTGGCCGCCAATGCAGCCCGGGTGCAGGAGGCCCTGCGGGTTCTGGAGGAATTCGGTCGCCATGAGCCCGGCGCCCTCGCCGCCACGGCGGCGGAGCTGCGCTATGCCCTCTACGACCTTGAAGTGGAGTTGCTGCGCGCCGATCGCGATGGCCCCAACCGTCGGGCCTTGCTGGCCCAATGCCGTCTGTATCTGGTTACGGGCCCGGTGCCGGATCTCGAGGCGCGGGTAGAGCGGGCGCTGGAGGCGGGGCTGCGGTTGGTGCAGTACCGGGCGAAGGAGCAGGTTGGCCTTGAGGACCGGACCCGGCTGGAGCAGGCCAGGGCTCTCCGTGCCCTCTGTGCCCGCCATGGGGCGCTGTTTCTGATCAATGACCGGATCGATCTGGCGCTGGCGGTGGATGCTGATGGGGTCCATCTCGGTCAGGGGGATCTGCCACCGGCGATCGCCCGGCAGCTGCTGGGTCCGGATCGCCTGATCGGCCGCAGCACCCATGCGATCGATCAATTGCGTCAGGCGGTGGCCGATGGCTGTGACTACGTGGGGGTGGGGCCGGTGCATGCCACCCCCACCAAACCGGGGCGGGAGCCCGTGGGTCTCGACTATGTCCGCCAGGCCGCTGCGGAATCGCCGATTCCCTTCTTCGCCATCGGCGGGATCGAGGCCTCCAACCTCGAGATGGTGCGTTCTGCCGGTGCTTCCCGGGTGGCTGTGGTGCGGGCGATCACGGCCGCGGCAGATCCCGGCGCCGCCACCCTTGGGCTGTTGAACCTGTTGCAGGAGGTTTCATGAATCCGATCACCATTCAGGTGAACGGGGAAGGCCGGCAGGTGCCTGCCGGCCTGAGCCTGGAGGCGGTGCTGGAAAGCCTGGGCTTCCGGCCCCAGCTGGTGGTGGTGGAATACAACGGCGAAATTCTTCCCCGCAGTCGGTGGTCCACCCAGCCGGTGGTGGAAACCGATGGCCTTGAGGTGGTCACCATTGTGGGTGGGGGTACCTAGATTCCGTTTATTCGTTCCGTTTCTCCATGGGTCCACGAGTGCTGAGGCGCCTGGCCAGTCTTCTGGCAGTGCCAGTGCTTGTAGCCGGCATGCTGTTCACGACTCCTTCGCCCGCCATGGCGGCCAGCGGGGGGCGCATCGGTGGGGGCAGCTTCCGCTCCTCTCCCGCCCCCCGCAGCTCCGGCGGCAGTTACCGCGGTGGTGGCGGTGGCGGTCGCACCTACGGGGGTGGCTACTACGGCAGCCCCTACGGCGGCGGTGGTTATTACCGCGGCGGTTATGGCGGCGGCTACTACGGCGGTGGTTACTACGGCGGTGGTGGCATCGGCATCCCCTTCGTGGTGCCGATGTTCGGCTTCGGTGGCGGCCTTCTTGGCTTCCTGGTGCTGATGGCTGTGGTCGGTGTTCTGCTCAATGCCTTCCGGGGCATGACCAGCAGCTCCACCCTCTCCGGCTCCGATGGCGATGTTCTCTCCAGTTCCGGCATCGACGGGGCCGTTTCGGTCGTCCAGGTGCAGGTGGGGCTGCTCGCTTCCGCCCGGGAGCTGCAGCAGGATCTGCGCCGGATGGCCTCCACCGCCGACACCGCCACCAGTGCCGGCCTGCAGCGGGTGCTGCAGGAAACCTCCCTCTCCCTGCTGCGCAACCCTGATCTCTGGGTCTATGCCAATACCGAAGAGGGCCAGATTCCCTTTTCCAGTGCCGAAGCCACGTTCAACCGGCTGACAATGCGGGAGCGCAGCAAGCTGGAGCGTGAGCTCACGGCCAACGTCGCCGGCAAGCGCTACGGAGAGCCCGCAGGCACCACTACCACCCTGGTGGGCCAGAGCGATGCCACCAGCGATTACATCGCCGTGACCCTGCTCCTGGCATGCCGCCGTCGGCTCCAGCTCAAGGGAAGTGACACCGCGGAACATCTGCGGGAGTCGCTGCAGCAGCTCGGTTCGGTCGGTGCCGATGACCTTCTTGCCCTGGAGGTGATCTGGCAGCCCGAGGGGGCTGGTGAGGTGCTCACCAGCGAGCAGCTGCTCACTGCCTATCCCGACCTACAGCATCTCTGAGGCTGGGGGGCCTCCCCCCTCCCTCAGGATCCGCAGGGCCGCCATGGCGGCCCCATAGCCGTTGTCGATGTTGACCACCGTCAGGCCCGGGGCGCAACTCGCCAGCATCCCGTGCAGGGCGGCCATCCCGCCGGCACTCACGCCGTAGCCCACGCTCACGGGAACGCCGATCACCGGCTGGGGCACCAGCCCCGCTAGCACCGTGGGCAGGGCCCCTTCCATGCCGGCACAGGCAATCAGCACCCGGGCCTGGCTGAGGTGCTCCAGTTGGTCCAGGAGGCGATGCAGACCCGCAACGCCCACATCGATCAGCAGGTCAGCGGCCACGCCATGGCAGGCGAGCGCCAGCTGGGCTTCAGAGGCCACGGTCAGGTCGCTGGTGCCACCACTCACGATCGTCACCCGGCCCTGGCGGGGATCGGCCGGCGGCGGGGCAGGGCAGCTCAACCCCCTGGCACTGGCATGAAACACCAGCGGCAGCTCGGGCAGGTTCCTTGCCACGGCCTCGGCCTTGGGGGCATCGATGCGGGTCACCAAGGCCAGTTCACCGGCCTGGTGCATGGCAGCCACGATCGCGGCGATCTGGTCAGCGCTCTTGTGCTCTCCCCAGATGGCCTCCACCATGCCGAGTCGTCGGCGGCGACTGAGGTCGAGCCGGGCTTCAGCCGCCACGAACGGAAGGCTGCAGTTCGCCGGAATAGATCATCGGGAAAGGGTTGACGGCCGTTGTCCACCCCATTGCCTGGGTCTGAATTGCCTTGGTCTGAAGGCGCTCCAGGGCCGCCAGGGCCATGGCCTCGAAACGGTTCTGGATCAGCTCCACCTCCTCCCGCGGGATCGCCAGCCATTGCTCCCGGCTGGCCCAGTGGATCAGCAGGATCCCCTCTTCGAGTTCGGGGTCCCACAGCAGATCGCGACCGACAAAACCCTGCTGTTGCTGCAGCCAGGGTTCCCAGCTGGCTTGTTCGGCCTCCAGCCACACGTCGCGGGCCTCGGCAGACACCTTGAGCTTCAGGTGTTCGATCACGGCCACCTCGAGGTGGCCGTTCGCATCGGAGAGGCTGCGGATCGAACTGTGGATCTCGACCGGTGCGGGGAGGGGCGATTGGGCTTGGGGAGGGCCGCCGGGCACCAGGGGGACCGAAAGATTTCGATACATACTTTAATCGATCCGGTTCAGTTCCGAGTGAGCAGGGCAACGGCGTGGCAGGCGATCCCCTCCTCCCTGCCGGTGGGTCCCAGTCCCTCATTGGTGGTGGCTTTCACTCCCACCTGCTCCGGGTCCAGGCCCATCCGGGCGGCGATCGAGCCACGCATGGTCTCGATGTGGGGCCGCAGCTTCGGCCGTTCCGCCACCACCACGGTGTCGATGTTGCCCACCTGCCAGCCGAGTTCCTGGACCAGTCCGCAGACCCGTTCCAGCAGCTCGAGGCTATCGGCGCCCTTCCAGCGAGGATCGTCGGGAGGGAAGTGGCGACCGATATCCCCCAGGCTGAGCGCCCCCAGCAGAGCATCCATCAGTGCATGCACCAGCACATCGGCGTCGCTGTGGCCGTCCAGGCCCAGCCCATCGGGATGCTGCAGTTCGACGCCGCCCAGGATCAGCTTCCTGCCAGGCACGAGGCGGTGGATGTCGTAGCCGTTGCCGATGCGGAGCTCCATGGAAAGCGCGGTTCCTTCTGCATGGTGGAGTCTGCAGGAGGCGCGGAAGGGCTCAGGCTGCAGGTGCAGCCACAGCGAAGGCTTCTGTGGTGGGCGTCACGTTCGCTGTGAAGATGTAGCCCTCGGAGTACACGTTGCGGATCAGGTCCTTGGACTGGCCGTTTTCGATGAAGCGACGCCGCAGGCCATGAACCGTTCGGGCCAGGCTCACTTCGGTGATGTCGGCATCGCCCCACACCTGCTGCATCAGTTGCGCTTTGCTCAGTACCTGGCGGGGGTTTTCACAGAAACATCGGAGCAGGCGTCTTTGGATCGGCGAAAGGTGCACCAGTTGATCCATCAGCCAGAGCGTCTGGTCGGCTTTGAAGAGATACGGGCCGAATTGGAAGTTGGTCAACGGGAGAGGTCGGGAACGGAAGCCTGGTTAAGCCTTCCCCCATTCTTCGCTAAACGGCTCCAGAAGCCCATACCCATTGTTTGGTAGCAGGATGTTCAGCCCTTCTCTCCTGACCCAGGCAGGTCTGTCTGCCCTTCCTGCCAGCGGCAATAGAGGTCGGGGCGGCGGGTTCTGGTGCGCTCCTCCTGCTGCTCCTTTCGCCAACGGGCAATCGCTCCGTGGTCGCCGCTGCGCAAAACCTCAGGCACCTTCAGACCGCGGAACTCGGCCGGTCTCGTGTAGTGGGGATGTTCGAGCAGCAGGCCGCTGTGGCTCTCCTCGTCGAGGGATGCGGCGCTGCCGACCGTTCCAGGTAGCAGTCGCACCACCCCGTTGATGATCACCATGGCCGGCAGTTCGCCGCCGGTGAGGATGAAATCCCCGATCGAGATCTCCTCGTCGGCCAGGGGGCGGATGCGCTCGTCGAACCCCTCGTAGTGGCCGCAGAGCAGCACCAGCTGGTCGTGCTCCCTGGCCCAGCGGCGCAGATCCGACTGATGCAACGGTCGGCCCTGGGGACTCATCAGCAGCACCCTGCGGTGCGGCAGAACGGGAATCGATTCGAAGGCGGCGTAGACCGGTTCGGGTTTGAGCACCATGCCGGCGCCGCCGCCGTAGGGCTCGTCATCCACCTTGCGGTAGCGATCGGTGGCATGGTCGCGGGGATTGTGGGTCTGCAGCGAGGCGATGCCCGCCGTGAACGCCCGGCCGATCACCCCAAGGCCGCGCAGGCAGTCGAAGGACTCCGGGGCCAGGGTCACCACGTCGATCCGCATGCTGCTCAGCTCGAGGGGGTGGCAGGCCTCTGGACCCTGCGGATCTCCGAACTGAAGGTGGCCCGTCCCGGCATGCCCTGCTCATCCACCGCCACGCTGCTGCGCAGCCGCAGGTTGGGCTTGGTGAACCAGATCCGCTCGCGGATCTCCCCATCCTGGCCGCGGCCCACCAGTTCGAGGCTGCCGTCTTCCCAGAGGGTCCAGCGGCCCTCCTCCAGCCCTGCACTGTTGGGCTGTGTCGTGGTGCTCCGCTGAAAGCGACCGTCGGCACCGAAGCTGATGCGTTGGGGCGCATCGGCCCCGGGTGCCGTCACCTCCAACCCGCCCGGATCGCCGCTCTGTTCCGGAGTCAGATAGCGGATCTGCAGTTCCCCCCGTTCGGAGCTGTGCCATTCGTCGCCGTTCGTGGCGGCTTCGGCCTGTTCAAGCGCGAAGCGGCTGCGCAGGGCCAGCCATTCCCCGGCGCAGAACGCCAGGAAGGCGCTGATGTCTTCGGGCGGGAAGGGAGCGGGGCTTTCGCTGCCTGGCTGGGGGGCTTCAGGGCCGTTCACGGTGGGGTCCGGAGATGGGCCCATCCTCTCAGCCGTTCCGGTTCAGTCGCCGCGGTACCCGAGTTCGGCCAGGCGTCCCGGGTGGCTGCGCCAGTTGGGAACCACCTTCACGAACAGTTCCAGGTAGACGGGGCCGCCGATCACGGTCTGCATCTGCAGGCGGGCCCCCTGGCCGATCGTGCGCAGCATCTGTCCCCCCTTGCCGATCAGAATTCCCTTCTGGGTGGCCCGCTCCACCAGCACCGTCGCCAGCACGGCCGTGCGTGGGCCGTCCTCGACGATGCGGTCGATCAGCACGGCCACGGAATGGGGCACTTCCTCGCGGGTGTGGTGCAGAACCTGCTCCCGCACCAGTTCCGCCAGCAGCAGCTGTTCGGGCTGGTCGCTAACGGCATCGGGGGGATAGAGATGGGGCCCGGTCGGAAGGTCCGCCGCCAGGGCCTCCACCAGTTCGCTGCAGCCCTCGCCACCCAGGGCGCTGCAGCGGTGCAGGGGCCAGTCGCCCATCAGGGCGCGATAGCTCTCCACCAGGGCCTCCTCCTGGTCCGGAGGGATCCGGTCCACCTTGTTGAGGGCCACATGCACCGGGGTGCGTTGCTGACGCAGCAGATCCACGATGAAGCCGTCTCCCCGACCGGCGGGCTGGCTGACATCCACCAGCAGCAACACCAGATCCACCTCGCCGATTGAGCTGCGTGCGCTCTGCACCAGCCTTTCCCCCAGCAGATGGTGCGGTTTGTGGATCCCGGGGGTGTCCAGCAGGATCAGCTGGGAGGTGGGAGTGGTGAGGATGGCCCGCAGCCGGTTGCGGGTGGTCTGGGCCACCGGGGAGGTGATCGCCACCTTCTGACCCACCAGCTGGTTGAGCAGGGTCGATTTTCCCACGTTCGGCCGGCCGATCAGGGCCACGAAGCCGGAGCGGAAGTCCTCCGCTTCGGAGCTCGACATCGGGGTCGGGGCTGGCTGGTTGGAATCCATGGCTCCAACACTGCCACCTTCCGGTCCTGCCAGCCGACTTGCCTAAGCTTGATTCCCTCCGTTCTCCACGATCCAGGCCGCGATGACCGATGCCGCCTCCGGGCCCCTTCCCGATTTCCGTGGGGCCATGGCCCTTGCCTCCACCTGGATCGCCCAGTGGGAGGCCGAGGAGCTGAGCGATGAGGTGCTGGCCGAACGGGTGGGAGGCCTGGTGCGCCACCTTGACGGCGCCCGTGGCTTCTTTGTGGTGGCCCTGAGTGGGGAGGGGCCGTTGATGGATCGTCTGCCGGAGGTCCTAGTGCAGCAGCTGCGGGCGGCCGGAGAGGGGGTGGTGGACCTCAGCGTGCGCAACCTGGCGATGAGCACCGCCATGGTGGTGCAGCACGGAGCCGAAGGGCGGCCGGAGCAGCAGCTCGTCTCGCGTCGCATTGCTTTGCGCAGCACCGAGTTGTTGCGGCTGCTTGAGCCCCTGCTGGTGAAGCAGCGGCTTGAGCAATTGCTTGAAGGCACCCGGGGGCAGGGGGAGGATCAGGCGTTTCTGGAACGCTGGGGTTATGACGACACCCAGATTCAGGCAATTGCCGAAGCGGCGCAGGCTGTGGCGGAATAAGCCCGGATCAGATTGGCTGAAGGTTCAGTTTCAGAACTTCAGATAGATCAGCGTCATTGCTTCCCAGTCGGTGTCATTGACGGCGGATTGAATGACGTAGTTGAGATTGAGCCCAATCGTGAGATGCTCAAGTACGTTGATATCCAGACCACCTGTGATCATGCCGTCGGTCGCGCCTGTGGAATCCGTGTTGGTGGCCAGGCCCACCCCCAGATAGGGAGAAACCACGAAATCGGGGAAAAGATCCACTGTCAGTGGCAACTGGAACGATCCTTCGTTGTTGTAGTCGCCGTTCATGTCGCGGTTGCCCCAGATGTAGCTGGGCCGTAGCGACAGGGCGAAGGCCTCGGAAAGTTTGTACCCCAGCCGGCCGGTCAGGACGCCACTGGTGTTTTCGCCGGTCTGGCCCCCCCAGCCAACACCGCCCCCGATCCCGAAGATGCCCGGATTTTCCTCCACCTTGTCGAACACGCCTTTCTGTTGCACCGGCGCTGCAGGTTGGTATTCCGTCGGCGTATCCAGCTGATTGGCCACCGGTTGCCAGGGATTGGGAGAGGCCTGCAAGGGGGCAGGACGCCAGGGCGCTGGGGAGATGAACACCACGCCGGTTGGGCGCAGAGGATCACCTACCGGACCCTGGATCTGGCTCTCAGCGGCCCTGCCTGTGGGGCAACCGAGTGCCAGACCAACCCCAAGCCAGCCCAGGAGCACTACCGAACCCGGACGTCTCCATCGGCGCTGGATCGGAACTCCGGAGCAAGGCATGACGAGGTTGGTTCGGAGGGAAGGAAGGGTGGGCGCGCAGCAACTCACTCGCCGGCTGTGGTGGTGGTGGGAGACGAAGGGGAGGGGGCCGTCATGGCGGAGGAGGTCTCCAGGGGGGCTGGTGAGGGGGCTGGAGCGGGGGCAGGCGCGGGAAGCGTCGCGCTGGGGACAGAAGGGCTGGCCTGGGGAGTGGCGGAGCGTGTCTCGATCGGAGGTCCGGAAGCCGAGGGAAGGGGAGCCGGGGTGGTGGCTGTTGCCGTCTTGGAGGGTGCAGCAGGCAGGGGATCGAGATGCACCACGGTCGGGGCAACCCTGCCCTTCTGGGGACTGGCCTGCTGGCTGGACCAGGCCTCGATCTCCTCCACCACGGCGGCGTTGTCGGGTCGGTTGAGGATGTCGACACTGCCGTCGCTCTGGATGGCGAGGGGCACCACCGTGGAGCGGGAGATCCGGCTGGAGGGCACGTGCACGATCCGAGCCGTATCGATCGAGTGGTGGGCGCTTGGGAGTTGCTGCAGCGCCTTGCGCATCGGATCACGCCAGGGCTGGGGCAGCGGTTCGAGCGGATCGGAACTGTTGGCCCAGCGTGCCCGCTCCGCAGCGGCCAGCGGCGGCATCATCGGGGTCTGAAGGTCGTTGAGTGTCATCGTGCCGCCCAGCAGTTCCGAGCGGGTGAACGATCCCTGCAATGGATTCCGGAACGGAGAGGCGGAAAGGAAATTGCCGGCGCTGCCCTGGGTCGATTGGGTGGCGAGGCTGAAGGCGGGCGCCGGATCGCTGGCGGTGGCGAGCAGCGTCCCGGCGCTCCGGCTCGGCTGGGGCAGGGCGGCCGGAGAGCCGGCGGGATGGATGGCCCTTCCTATTAGGGAGCCCACCGAACGGCTGGCGCTGCCCAGGACCACGCCTGGATCGATCCGTGGAAGCGATGCCGTCGCAGCTTTCGGTTCCGGCAGAGGCTGGAAAGGCTGCCCCGGCTCGTTCATCCGCAGGGAGGCTGCCGTGGGCGGAGCAGCGAGGCGCGCCTGCTCTTTCCAACGATCGTGCAGATGGATCGCCACTAGAGGCAGCCAGATGGTCTGGCTGAGTAAGGCCCAGCCGACGGAGCGGGGGTTGATGGCGGGCTGGGGTCGGGTCATGGTCGGGGCCAGAAATCGGGACGGGTAGCAGGAGCGAGGAGGCGGATCAGTTGTTGCGGTTCCACCAGTTGCTGTAATTCAGGAAGGTACCCACCGTGCTCAGCGGAACGATCACCTGATTAAGCACATCCAGGGCCTCGCCGTAAACCGAGCGCCTGACGATGATCACATCTCGATCACGCAGGGGGGGGTTGAGCTCCTGGGAGATCACATTGCGGCGATCCTTGTAATTGAAGAACGTGCGTTCGGTGGTGCCATTCCGATTCAGCCGCACCAGTTCCACGTTGGCCCTGTTGGCTCGCCAGGGGTTGGGACCGCCCGCCCGGAGGATGGCTTCCACCAGGGGAGTATTGGCGGGAAGGGGAATGGTTCCAGGGCTCTTCACCTCGCCAAGAACGGTGATGTTGATGGCGGCAGGGGCCAGGTTGGTGGCGCCTAACTGGAGAACCTCATTCGGCAGGGGCTTGTCGGTGCGCGCCACGTAGAGGGTGTCGCCATCAAACAGAATCGGGTTCTGGCGCTGGTTGCCGAACTGCAGCAGCTGGGCGAGGTCGAGAACCGTCTCGTGCTGCGTTTCGGCACCAGTTTTGCGCCGCAAGAGCACCTTGCGGATGTCGGAATGAAGGGTGATTCCTCCTGCAGCCTGGATGGCACTGACGGGAGTGGAGAGATTCGGGAGCGGATAAAGTCCTGGTCTTTCCACTTCCCCGATCACCGAAACCTTCACAGGGCGTGGAGTGGTAAGACTCAGAATCAACTGAGGCCTCACCAGTAGACGGGAGTACAGGGAGGTGAGCCAGCGGGTTGCCTGCCCGATGGTCAGTCCGCTGAGCTGCACCGACCCCAGCAATCCGAGGGTGGCAGTTCCGTCGGGAAGAATGGCGATTGGTCCGCCGACATTGGAAGCACTGGGATCCAGGAACGTCAGTGACAGGCCATCGCCTGGCCCAAGAACATAGAGACCGGGATCCAGGCTTCCGTAGTTCACCTGAACGGGGACCGGGGATCGGCCCGCTCCTGCCGGGTTTTGCGTACCCACGGATTCGAGGGCCAGCAGGGGGCCGGAGCCAGTGACCCAGGCGGCAAAGCCGAGGCAGAAAAACGACCGGAAGGATCTTCCGATGAGGTGAGCCGATGACAGAGGGCCGTCAGCATGGGCCTTGCTGTAGGGGCTCGCCTTGCGGGAACGGCTGAATGTCTGGCGCACGAAAGCGAGCTGTCCGGATCCGCAGCTTAATTCACGCTGTCAAGACGCACCCCGGGCGTGGAGGTGTCATATAATCCACACGCAGACTAATCCCAGCAAAGACGTGACCAAAGCCGGCGCATCTTCTGATTCGGTGCCCGGCAGCGCTCTTCCTGGAAGCGATCTACTTCTGGGGGGGCAGCCACCCCTTCCCGTTCCCCAGCAGGGGATGGGGCTCCAAGGCCGCCCCTCTCCCCTCGCTCCTGCCGGCTCGGCTGCCAGTGATGGTGCCGGATTGTCAGGTGTCATCAGAACGATCAAGCGCAGGCAAGGAATATTTCTGTTCACTTTTGCCCTGGTCACAGGTGCCCTGGCGGTGAATACTCTTCGCCAAAGAATCTTCTCGCCTGTTTACCAAGGCGGATTTCAGCTCCAGATCAGCAATCCATTTGAAAAGCAGGAGCAGTCAGCGGGTGGTCAGAATGGAGGCGTTGTGGAGTCCATCGCCCGCAGCTCCATTCGCAATGATGTCCCAAGTCTGATCGTGTTGATGAGCAGCCCCCTGCTGCTCAACCCAGTGGCTCTGAAGCAGGGGATTTCGGTCGGTGAGGTGTCCAGCAACCTGTCGATTGCTCAGGTGGGTGAAGTCCAGGATGTATTGAATGTAAATCTTCGCTGGAAAGATCCGGCCAAAGGTCGTTCCATCCTTAATACCCTCGCCCAGGAATATACAAAATTCTCCCTCACGCAACGTCAGGCAGCCGTTGATTCCGGGATGAAGTTCCTGGACAAAACTGCACCAGGCCTTCTTCAGCGGGTGGAAACTCTCCAGATGGAGCTCAGGCAGTTCCGCGAGCGAAATAACTACCTGGATCCCTCCCTGATGGCCGCCTCCATCCAGGGGGCGAGAGATACCCTTGTAAACCAACTCCGGGTTCTGCAGGTTGAGCAGGTACAAATCCAGAGTCAGATCGAGTCGGTGCGAAGTGGCCAACTCAAATGGTCTCCCAGTGGCGCCCCCACGGCTGAACAACAACTCGGCCCTACAAGTCTGGCAACGCCCTCCAGGGCCCCCGCTGCCGCAAGCCAGGCGGCCGGATCCACCACTCCAGTCCAGCAGCTTCAGGAGTATGAGCAAGAGCTGGCCACCGCCAGAGCCACCTATCGGGAGGATTCCCCGATCGTGCAGGCGATCAAGGCCAAGCGGGATCAACTCAAACCAGTGGTTCAGCAGCAGGGCATTGATGATCTCCGCTCCCAGTTGCTGGCCAATAGCTCCCAGCAGGATGAGATCAACCGTCAGATCCTCCTGCTTAATGAGAATTTCCGCTCCAGTCCCCAGAAAATGAAAGAGTACGAGGACCTTCAGCAACGACTGGAGGTCGCTCGTCAGAGTTACGCCTCTTATATCCAAGCGAAGGAAACCTTCCGGCTTGAGAGGGCACGCTCTACCACGCCCTGGCAGGTGATTTCGCCACCCGATTTTGGTGATGTTCCTGTGGAGCCGGACATCCAGCGCAGTCTGTTGCGTGCATTGATGTTCGGACTGCTTGCTGGTTTGGGCGCGGCCATGCTGCGGGAGCGTACAGACAATGTCTTCCACACCCCAATGGAGGCAGAAAAGGAACTTCAGCTTCCCGTTCTTGGCCTGATTCCTCACCTTCCTCTGGATTCCGGCGTGGAAATCTCCAGCAGCATCGCGAAGATGTCTGCCAGCGAACGATTTGCCATCAAGGAGTCTCTGCGCAGTCTCTTCACTACATTCAGATTGTTGAGAGCGGATCGAAATATCCGTTTGGTCGGAGTCACGTCTTCTACTCAGGGTGAAGGAAAGTCCACTTCGGTAACGATCTTTGCTCGCACCCTTGCTGATCTTGGGCTCAAGGTCCTCATCGTTGACTCCGATATGCGTCTGCCGATGCAGAGCAGATATCTTGGCCAGGAGCCTGGGAATGGCCTGTCAAGTCTTCTTTCCGATCCTAATTTGAAGCCTGCCGAGGTAATTCAATCAATCCAGGAGAACCTGGACATGATTCCCGCCGGTCCGAAGCCGCCAGATCCCGCCAAGCTACTTAATTCCAATCGTTGCCAGGATGTTGTCGACGATATTCGTGCACTTCCTGGGTATGACATCGTTCTATTTGATGCACCACCCTGCCTGATGCTTTCTGATCCTATCCTCTTGGGTGAGAAGTTGGATGGTATCCTCTTCTTGGTGGGCCTTGGCAAAGTGAGCCGCGATGTCGCTCCCCAGGCAAGTAGGAGGATTAAGGCCACTGGAGTTGATGTTCTTGGTCTGATCTGTAATCAGGTTAACTTCCCAAGCAGGCTTAATGATTATGGCTATGAATATGGTTACTACTATCACTATGCCTATGCGAGTGGCTACGAAAAAGCCGGAACTTATGCTGAAGGGATAAATAACTACGTAAAGGCGGCGGCAAAGCAAGAAGCTATCGCCCGCAAGCAGGCCGCTGCTGCAAATATATATCCTTCGGGCTCCGCCGATGCCGAGCCTGTCAAGCCCGCGGAAGATGATTGATTAGCCTATTATTTTTTTAACACCATCTCCAGTAATTCCAATTGATCATAAAGAGGTGATGCTGCAGGGTGGCATCTTCTTACCCAATCTAGAGAACTAAAGATATCAATTTGCTTCTTCCTTGCAGTAAGTGCTATAGCCATAAGCGAAGACCTTTCTCTTCCGGCTAAGCAATGGAGATAGACAGGAGAGGATTCTTTTAAAAGTTCTTCCGCTGTTTGAATCGCTTTGAATAATCTCTCTTCTGTCAGAGTTTCCTGCTCACGATGGTCCGGCATAGCAACTCCTGACGTCCTCCAATGGCTAGGAATTGGGGCAAATCTCTGCTCCTCTGGATAACAGCAGCTGAATCGTGCCTTGAAGCCAGCTTCCTCGAGCTGTTGCCAGTGGGCCTCCGTACGAGGCATTGGTCCAATCGCAAGCTGATTGCTGAGAATCCAGCTGTAGGACAAAGGAGGTGCGGTATTGGGTGCCATGACTTCCTTTGAAGACATGGAACGGCGGAATAGGGATTTGAATCTAAACATCAACGTCGGTTAGAGCGTGAATTGGAATTGAAAGACCGCCGCTTTTTTGCCTGCTGCTGTTTTCGTTGCCATTGCTGCCAACTTTTATTCATTCCTTGTAGATTGTGGGAAACGATCTTGTGAAGCAGATTTGGTAAAATTAGCAGTCCTTTAGAAAGTCCACTGCCACTTCGACTGACAGCTAAAGCAGCAGGTTTAAGCCACTCATGAAGTTGAGCGGATAGGGCCAGCATACTGATGGAGCTAATAATAGCACCAACCAATCCATTGATCAAGGTATTGTTAATTTGTTCCATTCTTTTGGCTTTCTGGGTATTTAGGTCCTCCAAGTCGGCCTTGATTCCTGCCTCTATATCAATCTTGATAAAATTTATGATTTCGCTTGCGGATTGATTCGGGTTAATATTAATTTGAGAGATTTCAGGATATTTGAGAAGTTCAGCCCCTATCTCAAGGGGATTATTCAAAGGTGCTAAGGCCGAGAGAATGGCTTCCCTCTTCTTTGACACGCGGCTCTGGAATGCATTGAGAGAGTTAGCGTCTGCCTGAGTAAATGCATGATAATTATAAAGAATAACCGGAATTGACAGCGTATACATCAACCCCACCAAAAGGGCTAGCCACTTGACCACCCGCCGAGGCGGATTGCTCTGGCCTTTGTCGGGACCCGCAAAAATCAGGGCAGGCCCGAGCAGCATGAAAGGAAGCAGGCTGGAGATTTGATTCGCCCTCAGGATCATTGCTGCTGGACCACCGCCTTTGCTGATAAAGGCCATCAGAATATTGAATAAGCCATACACAAAAAGGCCATATCCGGCAACTTCAAGGATTGCCCTAGTAGATGGCGGTACACCAGCAAGGCTACTGCTGCTGAATGATTTGGTAGGACTGCCGGTCATCGGTGATGGAGGTATGGAGAAATCTTGCTGATCAGTTGAGAAAATTTAGCAGGACTTATAGGCTTATCAGGATCGGAAAGCAGAGTGATCAGTAAACAACTATAGTCGCGATTTGGTTCTATTCCTGCAAATCGCTTCAGAGCGGTCAGTGAATCGACTTTCTGATTGGCAATGGGCTCTCCCAATTGCTTGAAGGTCACTCCTAGGATGGGTGGAATGGACGCAATATCCTCTACCATGCAGGTTTGAAGTGCCGTTCGAGTTCCAATTGTTCCCTCAATGAATCGAGGATCGCTGGAAGGCTTTGAATTAACCAATGCAAGTTCTTTGCCCTGTTCGTTGATATAGTCGGCTCTGAAGTTCAGGAACTCCCGAACAGTGGATCGCCTTATCGCTAATTCTCCCCTGTTCTCCATAGAAAAACGCAGGGCTTCGGATGAGGCAATATCATAATTTCGCTGCGCAGTGAAGGTATCTAAGGGTTTGAGGATCAAGCCGGATCGCTGAAGATCAGTTGCAATCTGCTTCTTGGGTAGTGCAGTGGCGACAGGCCACTTGGGAAACATGATTGCCTGGAGGCTGGCTCCGGTGGCCAAAAACGCCAGGGTGCTGTATAGAAACTTGTGGCTCCTAATCATGCTAAGAGTCTCCCTTTCCGTACGAACCCATGGGAGGCAGCTCGCGTTCCAGCAGATTCATGTAAAGGGAACCAAAAACGAATACGGCAATGCCAGAAAAAATCAAGGAGCCTGCATCATCGTGAAAAAAAGTAAATAATGGTGTTCCCTTGCCATTACCATTTCCAGAGAAGAAGGCAAGCAATGCAATCCTCAGGGTGTTGCTGATCAGGCCAATGATAGGAGCAGAGAGAAGTAGTAATGATCTGCTTTTCAGCGATTTTATCGGGAAGGCGAGTAAGAAGATAATCGATATACATAGAATCTGGGCCATCATGTCTACGCCATTGCAGGGGCCGAGTACCTCTACGCCCCCGGCTTGCAGCATTACTTTCCTGGATTCGACGGAAGCGTCGATCCCAATTATATTTAACCATAATCCCGAGATTAATGCCGTAGCAATACTGAGAGGAGCTTCGGGAATCAATCGCATTATTAAGGCAAACCCCGGGATCAGAAGCAGGCAGAGGAAGGATTCCTTGAAACGTAATAGATTGCGAGGCTTGTCGCAAAGAAGGCCAAGACCAATCGCTGAGGCTGGGGCAAGTAGGAAAAGAAGCCCATCCCACTGCAGAATCCTGGAGGTGCGGAAGATGATGAAAAGGATCAGCAACCCACCTGCCAATTGCCCGAGCCTAGAGGGTGCGGGACGCAGTGACTCAAGTTGATCCTCTATGCAGATCAGAGCTCCTCCCCATACAAGAAGCGCAAAAACAGTAACGCTTGCTGATTGGCTGCTGTGAAATACGGCCAGGTTCTGGCAAGCCACAGCCGCCGCAAGCCACAGCCACAGATTCCGAGAGGTTGGAGGGGGGATGCGTTCTCGCAGAAAATGGAGATTGACCATTTGCTTCATACCAGCTGTCCCAGTTTCTCAGGTTTATACTCGGGTACCAGCTGTCTGAGAAGATCAGCGGTCGCTGGCTCGTCCCATTGATTCAGAGCCTCTTCGAGCGCTGAGATCAGCTGGGTAAAGTCCTTGCTTTTATGACGTGGTTCGTTGGCTCTACGGATCAGTGGGTGTGCAGTGGGTTTGTCTTCATTGCTGATCAGAAGTTCTTCGTATAGTTTTTCGCCCGGACGCAGGCCTGTGTAGTGAATGGCGATATCGCCATCCGGGTTTTGTTCGTCTCTTACGCGCAGTCCAGAGAGTTCGATCATTTGACGTGCCAAATCTGCAATGCGAACCGGCTCCCCCATGTCCAGCAAGAATAGTTCTCCGCCTTCTGCCATGCCTGCCGCCTGAAGTACAAGAGCTACTGCTTCTGGGATGGTCATAAAATAACGGGTGATTGCGGGATGGGTAACTGTTACGGGACCGCCCCTGGCAATTTGTTGATGGAACAGTGGAATCACGGATCCTGAGGAGCCCAGCACATTCCCAAAGCGCACCATCGAAAAAACAGGTGTTCCGCCTTTGACAGATTGGGCTGCTTCCTGAATCAGGAGTTCACAGACTCTCTTGCTCGCTCCCATGGCATTGGTGGGACGAACGGCTTTGTCGGTGGAGATCAGCGTGACGCTCTCAACCTTTGAAGCCAGAGCCGCGGCAATGACAGCCTTGGTGGAACGCAGATTGTTGGCAACCCCAGCACACAGGTTTGCCTCCACCATCGGTACGTGCTTATAGGCAGCGGCATGAAAGATGGTGTGGATCTTGAACTTTTTGCAGATGCTGATAATGTGTTCGCTGTCGCCTGAATCGCCAAGTACAGGATGGATTGATGTGATCTCTTTTGTGGATTGGTTCAGGCCTGATCTGCGAAGTTCGCTTTCAATCGAGTAGAGCGAGAATTCGTTCCTCTCCATCAAAACCAGCGTATTGGCCCCCAGAGCTTGGATCTGTCGACTCAGTTCACTGCCAATCGAGCCGCCTGCCCCGGTGACCAGTACGTTCTTGCCGTCAACGCTGCGGCTAAGCAGGGCGGGTTCCGGCGTGGAGGGTTCTCTGCCCAGCAGGTCTTCGATCGCGACCGCCTGCAGGTCGGATACCAGTCTCTGGCCCGTGGCCAGCTGGGCGAGCGAGGGGATGGAAAGAACGGTTAGGCCTAGGTGCCCCATCTGATCCACCAGTTGCCTCTTCCTTGCCCTGCTGAGTGTTGGCAGGGCAAGCAGCACCTGATGGATTCCCTGGCGGTTGATCAACTGGGGGAGCTGAGCAGGGCTGCGAATCGGCAGATTGTGAAGGGTTCTGCCATGCAGTCTCGGGTCGTCATCAAGAAAGGAGACGATCCTGAACCTTGGATCGTTGCGCAGGGCCATCAGTAGACTCACGCCTGAGGATCCAGCGCCATAGATCAGAGTGGCCCCTTCTTTGTTCTCCTCTGACTTATCGATTCTATTGGAGAGTTTAAGAAGCAGAACATCTCTCAGAACAATACGCGAACCGATCGCAGCAGCTGTGAACAGAATCCAGTAAAGGATCCAGAAGGAGCGAGGGGGTTGGCCTCCACCCGCCAGAGTGTTGGCGAGCAGCAGGACCAGAACCATCACCGTGGACCTGGGTAGTAGGCCATACAGTGAATAGCTCCCGGCATAGCGGGTAAGACCTTTGTACCACCCACTGAGGTAGAGGAAAGGAAGGCCACTGAACACAGCCAGTGGTACCAACTGGCTTTGGCTGTTCAAGGTGTTGATCAGCAGATCCTGGTCTTTCAATCGCAGTGCGATGGCGCCGATCACGCAGGCGATGATCAGGCTTCCATCCACAAGCATCAACGCCAGCCTACGTAGGGCAACCTGGCGAACGAATGGCTCTTGAAAGGAACGAAGGGATCGCAACCTTCCGGTATCGATTTTAGAATGAATCATCGAAGCTGGGTCGGCTTTCATTTCAGGACCTCCTCGCGCTTGTTGCTGCAAACGGAACGGCAATGATTTGATCAAGTGTGATTCCGATTGCCGTAATCATTGCGGCAATGGTCAGTGCTGCGGTTGTTCCTCCCAGCTGTCGCCCCGCTGCGAGCAGGGCTGTAGCAGCCGCGTACACGATCGCCACTCGTTGGTGAGACCAGCCTGCCTGATGGAGGCGTTGGAAGAGATGCAACCGGTGCGCCTGGAAGATCGGCTGGCCTTTCCGCCAGCGTCTCAGGACGCAGAACAAGGCGTCGGCCAGCAGCGGGAAGGCCACCAGCAACAGCCCCAGGCTGTCGACAGCGGTCTGCTGCTGCAGCACCAGGCCGCTGATCACGGCCCCCAGGAAGGTGCTGCCCACATCTCCCATGAACACTTTGGCCGGACTCCAGTTCCAAAACAGAAAGCCCACCAGCGCCCCGATCAGAGGCCAGAGACTGGCTGCCATCGCTGCCGATCCCGTCAGCAGGCTCGAAACAAGCACCACAGCACAGCTGAGCCCCACCAGCCCATCCAGGCCGTCCATGAAGTTCACGAAATTGATCACGGCAGTGATGCCCACCAGCAGCAGGGGCCAGCTCCAGGCCGGAATCGGAAGCGGTGAGATCGCGATCAGGGCAGCGGCGGTGAGCAGTTGGGCCCCATAGCGCCAGGACGCCGGCAGATCAAAGCGATCGTCCAGCATCCCCACCAGGGCCAGGGGGCAGCAGAGCAGGGGAATCCAGCCGCTCCAGCCCGTTCCCCACAACCATCCCATCGCTGCGGCAAGCACGCTGCCCACCACCACGAACACCACCCCTCCACCCCGGGGTGTGGGGGTGGTGTGGGAGCTGCGGGCATTGGGTCGATCCAGCATCTTGCGGCGCAGCAGTGGGATCAGCTCCCGCAGCAGCAGCCAGCTGAGCGCCGCCGCGGGCAGCAGGATCAGGGGGGCAGGAAACAGGGCTGTCATGGGAGCGGCAGTACGGCGGCGGTGGGCTGGGGGTAGCAATTGATCGGCAGCAGCCTTCCATCCCAGCCCGTGGCACGCCAGAGGCTGGCCCTGAGCTGGTCGCGATGGCGTCGCCACGTCGCTTCTATGTGGGTATCGAGATTGCTCACCGCCACTCCCTCCACGCGCCAGCCCCTGCTGCCAAGCAGCTCTGTTGCGATCGTTCTGGCCCGCTCCAGGTGTCGGTCGGTGGTGACCAGGGTGAGCCTGCCCGGGGTTCCGAACCTGGCGGTCCAGGTCGTCAGGTTGGCGAGTTGTCCCACGGTGTCGCAGCCGGGGGTGAGCAGAACCGGCTGCCGCAGACCTCGGAACACCTCCTCGCTTCCCTCTGGTTTCCAGAATTCCAGGTACTTCTGGTTCACCTGTTGCGAGGCCGGACCTCCCAGAAACACCAGAACCGAGCCCGGTCGGTTCTTCCACAGCCGCAGGGCGGGGACGGTGCGTCGGGGGTCCTCCACGAAGACCGCGATCAGCTCGGTGGTGCCAGCCGCTGTGGTCGTTTTCCGCCACGCCCGGGGGGCCAGCCAGGGCAGGGCCAGCCACAGCAGGCAGCCGGTTCCGGCCATGGCCATCAGGATCATCCGTGCTGGTACCAGTCGCAGCACCGTTGCAGGCCCTCCTTGAGACTCATGGGCGGTGTCCAGGCCAGCGTCTCGCGGGTGGCTGTGCTGTCCACCTGCAGGCTGCCAATCAGCCGATCGACCTCTGCGCTTCGGCCGCCCAGCCGGCCCAGGCGCCGCAGCACGCCGGCCGGAACCGGAAGCAGCCGAGCGGGCCGTCCCAGGGCAACGGCCAGGGCCCGGATCAGTTCCGGCGTGGAGAGGTCCTCCCCGTCGGAAGCCAGAAACACCTTCCCGGCTGCCGCCGGGTGATCAAGGCAGCATTCGATCAGATCAATCAGGTTGTCGAGGGCTACCAGGGATCGTCGATTGTGAACCGCCCCGAGGGGCAGCGGCACGCCCCGGTCCACCAGCCGCAGCAGGCGCAGGAAGTTGGCCCTTACCTGGGGGCCGTAGACGAGTGGTGGACGAATCACCACCAGCTCCATGCCGGTGGCGGCGGCGAGGCGGCTGAGGGCCTGCTCCGCTTCCCACTTTGAGCGACCGTAGGCATCTTCCGGGGCGGGGATGCTGGTGTCCCTGAACGGAGCGCCCAGGGGCGTGCTTTCGCCGTTGACCTTGATCGAGCTCAGGAAGACCATCCGCTTCACCCCCTGGGCCGCTGCCGCTTCTCCGAGCCGGAGGCTGGCCTCGAGGTTGATGGTGCGACACCCCTGAGCCCTTTCCTGCTCGGTCTCCTTCATCACGTGCACCCTGGCTGCGCAATGCACCAGGGTTTCCACTCCGCCCAGAGCCTCTGACCAGGCGATGGGGCCTCCCAGATCTCCGATCACCACCGCGCCTGGCTGATCGCCTCGGGCCGAGCGCAGCAGGCGGCGCACCTGCCTGCCCTGCCGTTCGAGCGAGGCGCAGAGAGGGGCACCCAGGAAGCCACTGGCTCCGGTGACAGCGATCATCCCCATGGCTCAGGACTCCTGCACGGCCTCAATCAGGCCGCGCCAGCGCTGGCTGAGGTGGTCGATTCCATAGTGTTTTCTTACCCCGTTGAACGCCGCCCGGCGTTTGCGTTCGAGTTGGCTCGGTTCGCTGAGCAGGTCCGCGAAGGTTTGCTTTACATCGGCCACGATTTCCTCGGTGGGCCGCTCTTCAAGGATCGCTTCCAGATAACGGGGATCCGAGCCCTGTGGTTCCTGCCAGTGCCGGGAGTTGTTGATCACCCAGCCGGCTTCGAGGCCGTCTACCAATTTCCCCAGATCCGACCACACCGGGGCAATCGCCAGGATTGCCATGCCTCCGGCCATCATGGCGTAGGTCTTGCTGGGAAGACAGACGCTGGCGCCGCCAGGGCTTAGCGATACCAGGCCTACATGGAAGTTGCGGATGTCCCTGCGCCATTGGGAGCTGGGGGCTGTGGAGATGATGTCCACCGGATAGGCCGCCAGCGATTCGCGCAGGAATTCAGCCTGTGCTCCGCTTACATAGAAATTGAATCGCACCCGCTCTGCCAGTTCGGACCCGCAGATGGCCTGCACCGAAGCGATGATCGAGCGGGCATCGTGCAGGTGCCCGAGTTGGCCGCCGTAGTGCACGATCAGTTGCCCGGAATCCGGGAGCAAGGGGTAATCGGGCTCGTACAGGGAAAGATCGGTGGAAATGTCGATCACGTCCGAATGATGGGCATGACCCCAGCGCCCTTCGGCATGGGTGCGCAGGAAATGCCCCAGATAGGCCGTGCCGTTGCAGCGGCTCTGGTTGCGACGGGCGACCAGGCCGATCGCCCGGGATGCGAGGGATCGGCGATCCAGACCACCCGCGATTTCCAGGGCATCGGGGAAGAGGTCGTAGAGCATGTGGATCACCTTGATCCGGCGAAACCCAAGCAACGCCCGCACCATATAGGGCGCATAGAAAGTGTTGCTGGAAACCACGAAAACGCTCGATGGATCGCAGCGAAGACCCTCTTTGAGCAGATAGGCCGGATACAGCAGATACATCTTGACCCTCAGCCATATCTTTGTGAGGCCTGAAGATCTGGCTTGACGTCGATAGGATTCTTCGGTGATCAGGTAGAGCTCTTTGACGCTGAATCCTGCATTGCGGATGGTGTTGGCAAGAAAAAAGAAATAGTCAATGCCTACGCTGCTTGCCACGTAGACCTTGGGATCTCTTGTGCTCATTTCAGCGCCGATTCTCCCAGGATTCATGAATCTCTTCGAACGTGGTCCGCAGATCCCGGGTGATCCCCCAGTTGGGGTAATGGGACTTCATCTTTTGAAGATCGCTGTAGTAGCAGATGTGATCCCCGATGCGATTGGTCTCGTTGTAGGTGTATCGCATCGGCTTACCGCTGATGGATGCAGCCATCTCGAATGCCTCGAGGATCGAGCAGGTGTTTTCTTTGCCGCCCCCGAGGTTGTACACCTCAGCGATGCGGGGTGCATTGATGAATTCTTCGATGAATCGGGCTACGTCATGAGAGTGGATATTGTCGCGCACCTGTTTACCCTTGTAGCCAAAGATTGTATATTCTTTTTCCTCGTTATTGCAGCGGATCAGGTAGCTCAGGAAGCCGTGCAGCTGCACTCCGGAGTGGTTGGGGCCGGTCAGGCAGCCGCCCCGCAGGCAGGCCGTAGGCATGTTGAAGTAGCGTCCGTATTCCTGGACTGAAATATCCGCCGATACCTTGGAGGCGCCGAACAGTGAGTGTTTGCATTGGTCGATGCTGAACGTTTCGGCAATGCCGTTGGCGTAGGCGGGGTCGGCGTAGTCGTAGCGGCTCTCCAGTTCCACCATTGGGATCAGGTTGGGGCCGTCTCCATACACCTTGTTGGTGGAGAGGTGCACAAAAGGAAGCTCCGTGCTGATGCGACGGGTTGCCTCCAGCAGATTGAAGGTGCCGACGGCATTGGTATCAAAGTCGTCGAATGGAATGGCCGCCGCCCGATCGTGGCTTGGTTGGGCCGCTGCGTGCACGATCGCATCGGGTCGGAGTTGCTCCAGCAAGCTCAGGACTCCGGCCCGATCACGGATGTCGAGTTCGTGGTGGTGGTAGTTGGGGATCAGGGCCTGCAGGCGCTGCTGGTTCCAGCGGGTGTCTCCGGTGGGGCCGAAGAAGACAGCCCTTTGATTGTTATCGAGCCCGTGGACGGTCCAGCCAAGGGAGGCAAAGTGGAGGCAGACTTCGGAGCCGATCAGGCCTGATGCTCCAGTGACCAGTAATTTTTTCATGGCTTAAAATATTGTTCAGAGTGTAGCATGTTGCTTTCTTCTAATCACAACATCTCCCAGAACAAGTACGTCCATGCGTGTGCGCAGGAAGCAGTCCAGGGCTTGGCCTGGCGTGCAGACAATCGGTTCGTTTTCGTTGAAGGAAGTGTTGAGCACCATCGGCACACCGGTGCGATCGGCAAATGCACGAATCAGTCGGTAATAGCGGCCGTTGTTGTCTTCATTCACGGTCTGCAGGCGGCCGCTGCCATCCACGTGGGTCACCGCCGGAATCAGCGGTCGTTTCTCTTCGCGGATCGGATACACCTGCATCATGAAGGGCACTTCTCCCTCCAGGGCGAACCATTCGCCCACGGCCTCCTGCAGCACCGACGGGGCGAAGGGTCGGAAGGATTCCCTGCGTTTGATCTTGAGATTGAGGATGTCCTTCATGTCGGCCCGGCGGGGATCGCCAAGGATCGAGCGATGGCCCAGGGCACGGGGGCCCCATTCCATCCGCCCGTCAAACCAGCCGATCACCTGGCCTTCGCTGATGGCCTCAGCCACCTGCCGGCAGAGCTCCCCATCCGCGAGATGGTTGATGCTGCATTCCGCCTGCTCCAGGGACTTCTTCGTTTCCGGCTGTGCCAGCAGCGATTCGATCTCTCCGGCGGCCGGCTGGCTGCCGAGATAGGCGGTACGCATCGGTTCACAGCGGCTGCCCCCCAGCCGATGCCAGACCTCCAGGGCCGCCCCCAGGGAACCGCCCGCATCTCCGGCGGCGGCCTGCACATACACCTGCCGGAAGGGGGTCTGCAGGGTCACTTTGCCATTGGCCACCGAGTTGGCGCCACAGCCGCCGGCGATGCAGAGGTGATCGCTGGGATGCTGCCGGTGCAGGGCCCGCAGCAGATGGAAGAAGGCCTCCTCGTACATCACCTGGGCAGAGCGGGCGATGTCCATGTGGTGCTGGTCGAGGGGCTGATCGCCCTGGCGGGCAGGGCCGAGCAACCGTTCCAGCTCCGGGCTCCAGTGCTCTCCCACCACAGGGGTGCCTTGGCTCCACTGATGCGCCAGTTTCTGGGTGGCGTGGCGGAAGTAGCGCAGATCCAGCTCGTATTTGCCGTTGTCCTGCAGGAGCACGATCTGGCGCATCTGCTCGAGATAGCGGGGCTGGCCGTAGGGGGCCAGGCCCATCACCTTGTATTCATCCCCGTAGTGGGGGAAGCCCAGATACTGGGTGATGGCGGTGTAGAAGGCCCCCAGGGAATGGGGGAAGTAGATCTGATCGTCAAGATGGAGGCTGGTGCCGTTGCCGTAGCCCCAGGCACCGCTGGCGAAGTCCCCGAACCCATCCACGGAGATCACCGCCGCTTCGGGATAAGGCGAGGCATAGAACGCTGAGGCCAGGTGGGCCCGATGGTGTTCCACGAAGTGGAGTTCGGCCCGGATCTTCTGCTGCGGAAAGGCCGTGGCCAGCTGCTGGCCGAGGTCAGCCCGTTCCCGCTTGTTGCGCCAGCGTTGCAGCAGAAAGCGGGGGTCGGGGCGGTTGGCAAGCGTGTAGCCCACCTTGCGCCAGCGGTGGGCACCCGGCTGGGAGTTGATGGCGATGTGGTCCACGTCCGCCAGGCTGGTCCCGGCCTCGGCCAGGCAGGCGGCGATCGCCTGGGAAGGGAATCCGGCCCAGTGTTTGATGCGCCGGAACCGCTCTTCCTCCACGGCGGAGACGATGCGGCCATCGCGGATCAGGGCGGCGGCGGCATCGGCGTGGAAGGCGTTGATTCCGAGGATGAGGGTCATGGGCTTGGGCGGATGGAGGGAAAGGGGGAGGACGCCGCTCAGGGGCCGCTGGCCATCGGCAGTTCCATGCCCAGGTGCACCCGTAGCCAGTGCTCGAGCACCATCAGGTTCCAGCGGCGATACCAGGGGCGCAGGTCGAGGCCGGGGGGGAGGTCAGGTAGGCGCAGGTCAAGGCCGGAGGCGGGATCATCCAGCCAGAGCTGGAAGGGGAAGCGGAAGCCCTGTTTGGGGCGCTGGCTGAACCAGGCGGGCAGCTCCGGCACCGCCGCCTGCAGCAGTGCCTTGCCGGCGGCCAGTCTCTGGTCGGCAGGGATCGGCGCCAGCTGCTCCTGGAGACGGGCATCCACCAGGGGCAGCCGCAGTTCGAGCGCGGATGCCATGGCCATCACATCGCTGTCCGGCAGGAGCTGGTTGCGCAGGTAGCGGCACCCCTCAAGCCAAGCCACCCCGTCCACGGGATCCAGCCCAGGTGGTGGCTCGGCGCCATCGCCGCCGATGGCCACGCAGCCGTTCGCCTCGATTCCCCAGTGGCGCAGCAGCCGGCTTGTCTCCCGCGGTGAGAAGAAACCGCGGAAGCATCCGTAGCTGGCCACAAGCGAGGGCGGAGCCTCGAGCATCGCCGCCAGCCGCTGCAGCTTCTGGTCGCCCCCTCGCGGGCCGTGGCGCAGGGCTGCCGCGGCCAGAGGGCCCAGGGGCCCCAGCCGCTGCCGCCAGCGCCTGAGCTGGGGCGCCTTCCGGAAGCTCGGGTAGCCGCCGAAGAGTTCGTCGCCACCCAGCCCCGAGAGGGCCACTTTCAATCCCCGCTGGCTGGCCAGTCGGGAGACGCACCAGGTGTTGTAGCCATCGTTGGAGGGTTGGTCCTGGCTGGCCAGGAATTCCGGCAACCAGCGGCGGGCCTGGTCGGCCGAAAGATCCAGCACGGTGTGTTCGGCCCCGAAGTGGGCTGCGATTCCGGCCGCCGGTTCCGATTCGTCGTAACTAGCGGCTCCCGCTTCCGAGAAACCGATCGTGAAGGTATGCAGTCCGCGGGGCGCCAGGGCCAGCAGGGCAGCCGAATCGAGGCCGCCGCTCAGGAAAAGACCGACCGGCACATCACTCACCATATGGGCCGCCACCGACTCCTCAAGCGCTCGTCGCGTGATCCGGATCGTCTCTTGCCGATCCAATGCAGTACCACCGCTGCCCATCCCTTGCTCCAGGCTCTCCGGCAGCGGCCACCAGGGGCGGATGCGGCATCCCTCGGGGCCCCAGCTGGCCAGGTGGCCGGCGGGGAGACGACTCACCCCCTGCACCAGGGTGTGGGGTTCGGGAACGGAGCCGGTGCGCAGGTAGGCGGCCAGGGCCTCCGGATCCAGGCGGCGCTGTGGAAGCTGGCTGGCCAGCAGTGCCCGCAGCTCGGAGGCGAAGGCCAGGGACCCGGAAGCGTCCTGCCACAGATAGAGAGGCTTGATCCCGTGGGGATCGCGCGCCAGCAGGGCGGTTTTCTGCTCGCGGTCGTAGAGGCAGAAGGCAAACATGCCCCGCAGCGCCCGCAATCCGGCTTCGCCATGGCGGCTCATCCAGGCCAGCAGCACCTCGGTGTCGCCGCTGCCCCGGAAGCGATGGCCTTCCGCTTCGAGGCGCTGGCGCAGATCGTTGTGGTTGTAGATCTCGCCGTTGAACACCAGCTGCCAGCGCCCGTCCGGGGAGGCCATCGGCTGGTGCCCCGAGGGGGAGAGGTCGAGAATCGCGAGCCGGGTGTGCACCAGGCAGGTGAGGGCGTCCTGCCAATGCCCGGCATCATCGGGACCCCGATGGTTCAGGGCCGGGCGGACGCGTTGGGCGAATTGTTCAGGGGAGCGGCCCAGCAGGCCGGCGATGCCACACATCAGACCGGTCCGCTTGGATAAACAGCGTCGAAGTGGCGCCGGAAGGTATCCCGTGCGCTGGTCGTGCTGGCGTGTTCGTTGATCCAGCGGCAGGCTCCCTGGGCGAGCCGCTCGCGGCGGTCACGGTCCTGGCAGATGGAGCTGATCGCCGCCGCCATGGCGGCGGGGTCAGAGGCGGTGAGCTGGCCGGTGTGGTCGTCGAGCACGAATTCCTCCGGTCCGCCGCAGCGGGTGCTCACCACCGGCACGGCACAGGCCATCGCCTCGAGGGCCGCGATGCAGAGTCCCTCCTGGTGGGACGGGATCACGAACACATCCATTCCCTGAAGCAGGCCGGCGAGATCAGACGCCGGCAGATGGGAGTGACAGTGAACTCGATCGGCGATCTGGAGGTCCGCCAGTTGGGCATCCAGGAGGTTGGTCTGCTTTTCGCCCACCAATTCCAGCTCTACCGGCTGGCCCTGGCGCTTCAGCAGGCTCACGGCCTCAAGCAGCAGGTCGATGTGTTTGCGCGGGTCGCCATAGCGGCCGGAGAAGCCCAGGCGCCAGGGCCTCACCTTGCCCGGTTCGGGGTGGAACACCCGGGTGTCCACCGGCATCAGCAGGACCCCATCCATCGGGCGACCGGCGATCCGCTCCAGGGCCCTGGAGGTGTAGGTGCTGAGGGCCAGCACGTGGGATCCCGGAGCCTGGAGGATCTGGCGCTCGAGTTTCTGCAGCACCGGGCTGTTGATTCCCTGGTCCAGCCAGCGACGGGGGCGGGAGAAACTGCGGACCCGATTGGTGCGATCGGCTTCCCAGGGGGTGGCTACCCAGGCCAGGAAGGGAACGCCGAGACGGGCGAAGGGGGCGGCACAGAGGGGGTTGCCGGTGACGCTGAGGTGATAGCTGCAGCCTGCGATCAGTTCCCGCCAGGGACGGCGCGGCAGATAGTGGGTGAATTCCAGCTCGGGGAGCCAGGCGCCGATGCCATGGCCCTCATGGTCGCCGTAGGCCGGGCGAGCGACGCTGCCGGGTCGCCGGCCGGAGGGCAGGGCATACATGGGAACGGAAAGTCTGGGTTGGCTGCTCCAGGGTTCGTACCAGGCGAAGACCGGCTCGATCTCGAGTTCCCTGAGCAGGTCTGCGATGCAGCGCGTCATGGTGGGGACCCCACCATCGACGGGTTCGATTGTGCTGATCAGGGCCCTCGGCCGGGTCATGGTTGGAGCCAGTGGAACAGGTCACGGTTGTCGCGCACCCAGCGGATCAGGTCGCGCACTCCCTCTTCCACCTGGATTTCGGGGCTCCATCCGAGTTTTTCCTGGGCTTTGCGGATGTCACACACGAACACGGGTTGATCGCCCGGACGGGAATCGCCTTGGCGGGGCGAGATGGTGAGATCCAGTTCCTGTTCCAGGAACCCGAGAAGATCGCGCAGGCAAAGGGTATTGGCGGGGCCGCCGCCGATGTTGAAGGCTTCGCCGCTGATGCTCGCGCGCTGGTGCCAGGCGGCTTCATAGGCTCGGGCCAGATCCTTCACGTTGAGAACATCGCGGGTCTGCCAGCCGTCCCCATAGAGGGTGATCGGCCGATTCAGCAGGGCGGCGATGCTGAACCAGGCCACCCACCCCTGATCTTCGATGCCGAACTGACGCGTGCCGTAGATGCAGGACTGACGGAAGCTGCAGGTCTGGAGGTCGTAGATCCGGGCGTAATCGATCGTGTACTGATCGGCCACCCCCTTGGAGCAGCCGTAGGGAGAGTGGAAATCCAGGGGCTGGGTTTCGGGGACCCCGAGGGGCAGGTCAACGAACCGATAGCCGTGATCGCCGTTCTGGACCGGTACGGTCTCCATCCCCCCGTACACCTTGTTGGTGGAGGCATAAAGAACGAAAGCCTCCGGGGCATGGAGGCGCACTGCCTCCATCACGTTGAAGCTTCCGAGAGCATTGATCTCGAAATCTTCGCGTGGGTTGGTGTAGGAGGTGGTCACAGCCACTTGGGCCGCAAGATGCAGCACCATGGCGGGCTTTGTGCTGCCGATCACCTCCGAGAGGGCAGGGAAGTCGCGGATATCAACCTGGTGAAATCGAATCTGCGGATGTTGCTGCAGGAGCCAGGCCAGATTCTGATCTGTCCCGCGACGGGAGAGATTGTCGACAACGGAGACATCCCAGCCCTGGTCGGCGAAGTGGATGGCAGAATTGACGCCGATAAAACCGGCGCCACCAGTGATCAGGATCGAAGGCATCGATCGGATACGGGGGGGATGGGAGAAGGCTGGATGCTGCCAGAGAGAATAAGGCTTCATCCTCTGTTCAGACCGGGGCCACGGACGATTTGCCCACTAGCCATCCACTGATCGACAAACAATGATCGTTGTCTGATTGCTGATCGAACGGGACCCTCAGGGAGAAGCGCTGCCTCTGCCTGTCGCCTGGATGCGATCTTCCAGCAGGTAAAGCCTGAGCAGAAGTTCCGCATAGGCGCGTTGCAGGGCATAGGCGCCGCCGCGCCATCCATCCCAGACCCCCCCCTTCCACAGCAGGCACATCAGCAGAGCGGCCAGCGGGGCGAGGGAGGTGTTCTTGCGCAGTCGGTCTGCGGCGGAAAGCTCCCGGTTGGGGGTGGCACGGAGCTTGGCGGCCTCGATCCTCATGTAGCTCTGCTGGGAGGAGAGCCAGCGTTCCAGAGGTTTGCGGTCGTCGTGCCAGAGGGGAGCCCGGAGCTGGCCGATCGGTCCCTGGGTCACCACCCGATGGCCATGACCATCGTTTCGATAGAAGGCGCCTGCATGGCGGTAGAGGCAGGTGCGGGGCGGCAAGAGGGTGGAGCGCAGCGGCTTGCCGGCGATGCAGTAGCGGAAAGGGATGCGAAATGCTGAGAACGTCGCACCATCCGCGTCGCCATTTTGTTTGATTAAGGTGAGAATCTCCTCTGCGAGCTCCGGGGGGATTCGGTAATCTGCGTCCAGGCTCAGTACCCAGGGGGTTTGGATCTTGCTGAGCCCGAAGTTGCACTGTTCGGCAAACGAGTCAAAGCGTCTGTGGAGAACCATCGCCCCCGGATGGCGGGAGATCATTTCGAGGGTGCGGTCAGTGCTGCCACTGTCGATGATCAGCACATTCGGAAGCCAGCGGAGGCTGTCCAATGTTCGCTCAATATTATCTTCCTCGTTGTAGGTAAGGATCAGGGCTGTAAGGAGGCGCGCTTCCATCATTTCGTCCAGTATCAGGTCTGATTGGATCCGCTAGCAGAAAGGGACTGACGGTATTCGGTGTTTTGCTGGTAGGCGACATATTCCTGATATTTGGCGGCAATGACTGGCGTTGCCAGGTAGGAGCCCATACAGATGCTGAGGATGATCAGAACAAACGGATCTCCATAGAGCTGAGCCGCGGTGAAAAAGGAGGGGATATTGGCCAGAATGATGGCGAGCATTCCAATCATCAGCATGGCTGATTCCTGGGGGAGTTGTTTCAGCATTCGAAAGTTGCGAAAGATCAGCACCCCAAGCATGAATAGGAGAACTGTGATGATGATAAGCCCCGGGATTCCGAGCTCCACAATCACCCTTCCCCCTCCCCCTTCGGAGACGTAGTTGAGGCTCTTGATAGAGGCTTTGGCCACGCCGCCCAGATTGATGCCCCCTGTAGTGGCAGCCGCTCCGGCCCCCAGCCCAATGCCGTCGGAAATCTCAAACGCCCGCAAGGCGGCTTTGATGCCCTGCTCGTCAAAGCGGGAAGTGAGATCACTCTGCACCGAAAGGGATCGGTTCAGGTATTCCCCGAAGTTTTCTCCGAGCAGGCCAATCAGCAGGAAGGAATAGGTTGCATAGCTGATGCCTGCAATGCCAAGAATGCTGGTGAGAATTCGCTCTCGGGAGGCTGGAGAAGCCCTGCGGCTGAAAAGAAGAAGATAGATGGCGGCAAAGCTCAGAAACAGGACCAGGGCCTTGCGTCGTCCGGTGAGAATAGTGAGGAAGGCGAAGCCCATGCCCAGTGCCAGCAATGCGTTCTGGCTCTGGGAGCGGCTGGAAGCAAAAGCCAGAGTGATCGATATACAGGCGGCTGTGGCCAGGTGCCAGGAGGCGATTTCACTGGTGCGCCAAAGACCGCTGGCTCCACGGGTATGGAAGCCGTAGCGAAAGACGATTTCGATCCCTTTCCCGACTTCCTTGAAAAGTATGTTGTCTACTCCCCGATAGCTCATGAATACGGTGATCGCCCAGATCACAGACGCGATCAGATATACCTTGAGCAATTTGACAAGAAGGGTTTGCCGGCAGCCGATCTGAAAGCCAGTCCATAGGCCAAAGGCGGGTGCCAGGTAGAAAGAAGCTCCGATCAGGGAAAGCAGGGGATTTCCGAATCGGTAGAGACTGTTGAGTGCTTGGAAGCCGATGAGGCCAAAGTAGATAGGTATCCAGCTGATCAGTTCCGGGACATTCCAGAACATGGCCCTTTGGCTGTACTTTTGTGCCCGTTCATTGAGGACAACAGCAGTAAGGAGAAAGGCAATAAGGAAAAGCCCCACCATCAATTGGGGCTGGCCTGGAGTGATCTTCCTGATCGGATCCTGCAGAAAGCCGATCAGGATCGTGATCGTCAGGCCATCTTCCCAGTTGCCATCCAGCAGGGTGATGGCCAACAACCCGAAGATCAGGAACAGAAGCAGGATGGTCATTGCTTGTTCGAGGAGGTGGGGGCCTTCGGAGGCGTGGAAATCAGCTCGCAATAGCTGTGTATAAGCCTGGTGGCGATGGTGTCCCAGGAGAATTCTGTCCGGGCCAGGTTAAGCGCCCGTTCCCGCATGGCCCTCTCCGGACCGGCCAGGGCCTCCTCCAGCACGTTGGCCAGCTGGGGCGGTTCACTTTCGCTGATTCTTCCGGCTCCTGCGGCGGCCACCTCAGCGGCGATGGCCACCTGGGGAGACACGATCACGGGTGTGCCTGCCGCCAGGGCCTCCGCCACGGCGATGCCAAAGTTTTCGGAGGCCGAAGGCAGCACGAACCAATCGGCCTGCCGCAACGCCTGCCATTTGGCCTCCCCGCTCAGGAAGCCGAGCCAACGGCAGCGATCCTCCAGGCCGAGGGCAAGGATCTTCCGCCTCAGCTCTTGCTCATAGGCGGGTTCGCCATTGCCGGCGATCTGCAGTTCCCAGGCGGCATCTCTGCGACGCTCGGCCAGGAGCGCCAGGGCTTCCAGCAGGCATTCCAGTTTCTTCTTGGGATGCAGGCGTGAGAGGAAGAGAAAGCGGATCGTGCCGTCGTCAGCGGGTTGCTCCAGCGGGGAGGGGGGCAGCGGCTTCACCCCCAGCGGCAACACCAGCGACCGCGCCGGCAGGCCCAGGTTCCCCACCTCCTGCTCTTCGGCCAGGGTGGTGAAGTGGAGCGCGGCGGCACCCTCCAGATTGCGTCGCTCGATCAGCCGCAACATCCATTGCTTTCGTCTTGCACTCTGCTGCAGGCTCCAGCGATCCAGCTGACCGATCGTCCGCACGATGTACGGCACCCCTTGCCGGCGGGCCTGGCGCATGGCGCTGGTGGAGGGGTAGGAGAAAAGGGCATGGACATGAATCAGGTCGTACTGGTGCAGGTGTCGACCCAGCCACCGGCTCAGGCCCGGGGAAACGGCGTACTCGCGCACGGCAGCCAGTGGTGGGTTCCAGCGGGGGAAGGCCAGCACCGGCAGACCCTGGTGTTCGCTCCAGCGTCCGGTGATCAGTTCGGGATGGTCGGCGCGACTGGAGCCATGGTCGTTGGTGGTGAGCAGGGAGGCATCCACCCCCCGCTCCCTCAGGGCACCCACCATGGCGATGGCAGCGGTGCTCGGGCCGCCCCGCAGCGGGCTGATCGAGGGGATCACATGCAGGATCTTCACGATGCCTGCCGTCCCGCCAGAGCAAGATCCAGGCCACGCCGGATTCCTTCGGCTGCTGCCTCGATGGTGAAGCCCTCGTTCAGCCGTTGCCGTGCCTGGCGACCCATCTGGATCGCCTTTGCTGGATCCGCGGCCATCCTGGTCATGCTGGTGGCCAGCGCTTCCACATCGCCGAACGGCACCACCAGTCCGGTTTCGCCCGGCACGATCAGATCCTCGGCACAGCCCACCTGATCGCTCACGATCGCCGGCAGACCGCAGGCCATCGCCTCATTCACCACCAGGCCCCAGGTTTCGCCATGGTCGGAGGGCAGCACCAGACAGTCCGCGGCGGCATAGGCCGCGGGGATTTCCGACTGGTTGAGGAAACCGGCGAAGCTCACAGGCAGGGCCCGATCGCTGGCGTACTTGTGGCATTCCTCTTCCAGGTGGCCACTGCCCACGACCAGCAGGTGGACAGGCTGGTCAGGCAGGCAGGCCTGGACGCGTTGCAGGGCCGCCAGCAGATCAAGCGGTCGTTTCTTGGTCTGCAGTTTCCCTGCAAACAGGAAGCAGAACGAACCGTTGGGAATCTGCCACCGCTGCCGCAGGGACAGGCGTTGCGGTTGCAGTGATGCCGCCTGCTGGGCAAACCATTCGTTGTCGATGTAGTGCGGGCAGGTGACCATCCGATCAGAGGGAAAGCCGTTGTTTCGGTACCACTGGGCATTGGCCTTGCCCACCGGCAGTCCCACCGATACCCCCCGGAACAGCAGCCAGTAGATCCGATCGAGCATCCAGGAGCGGGGACGGAAGTGGTTGGAATCCATGCGCAGCAGCACCGGGATGCGTCGCAGCCGTGCTCCCACGAACAGCTGCACCAGTCCCAGGAAGTGCCAGCCGGTCAGCAGGATGGCGTCGGGCCTGGCTCCCTGGGGACCGAAACCGAGTTCCCGCATGGGGTGCCTCAGGCGTACGCCCGCATAGCCGCTGGTGATGCCGCGGCCACGTCCGCTGCCGGCCAGGTGCCAGCTGTAGCCCTCCAGCAACGGCACATCCCACTGGAATGCACGCCCGAAGCCGAGGCCCTGGGTCTCGGGAGTGGGCAGGCTCAGGTACAGCACATCCGACTGCAGCTGGGGGTCGGCCGCCAGCACCTGAAACAGCGGGGTGTGGTACTGAACCGGATGGCTGCCTGCAATCAGCAGCCGGGGACGCCTGGAGCTCAGCAGGGCAGGGCCCCGGGCCTGGAGCCGCAGGGCCCACAGGAATCCGCGTAGTTCCGCCAACAAGGTGGCCGGAATCCACCAGGGCCGGCGGAGGTGGTGGCGGGTGCGGATCGAGCGCAGCAGCTGGACCACTGAACCGGCCAGGGCCGGCAGGGGCGCCCGGGTGCGCATCTGGAAGTAGTACCGCCCCACGGCATGGTCGGGACGGATCGTGTGGAGGTGGTCGCCGTAGCTGCGGGTCCCGCCACCGCCGGCCTTGAGGTGGTGAATCAAGGCCTCGGGCACGTACTGAATCGGATGGCCGGCCTTCACCCAGCGGTGGGCGAACTCGGCTTCAAACCGATAGGCCACCTTTACGAAATTGCGATCGAATCCCCCGAGATCGATGGCGATCTGTCGCGGGATCGATACGTTTCCGCCCATGAATTCCTTCACCTGGCGTGGGGTGAGGCTGTTGAACAGAAAGGGGGCGCCGTCCGGGTCGGGGAGACCCCCATGCCATGGCTGCAGAACCCTTCCGGCCAGCATCGCTCCTGGGTGGAGGGCCGCCGCCTCGGCATGGGCCTCAAGCAAATGGGGGGCTGGAATGATGTCGTCGTCGAGGAAGAGCACCCGATCTCCCCGGGCCTCCTCCAGGGCCCGGTTCATGGCGGCCGTGATCGAGGGAGGACTCTGCCGGATCCAGCGAATCTTCCCCTGCTCCTGCCAGAGGCCCAGCTGCCTCTCGCTGGCTTCGTCGTGGCGGGGAGTCTGGTCCACCACCAACAGCTCCCAGGGAGGGGGATCCAGGGCGAGCAGGCTGGCGATGCTGTCCACCAGCACCGCATCACGGCCATAGCTTGGAATAGCGACGCTGATCGTCATCGCAGCTGCGCCAGCTTCAGCCGGGCCTTGAGATGCCATGGATTGAGGGCCAGGGTCTGGCGCAGGTAGTTCCTGGCCAGCTCCGGATCCGATGCCGCCAGGCAGGCGCCGATGAAGTAGGCGCCATCGGCCTCCTTGCGGGGATCACGCCGGGCCTGGCGGCATTGCTGGGAGAAGGCCTCGGCCTGCTCCAGCCAGGGTTGTTCCGATTCCCCGCGCCGCCGGGCCTGGGTGGCACCCACGATCAGGCCGTGGAAGTGTTCCTGCTCCTGGCGCCGGCTGCCGCTGATCGAACCGGGGGAGAGGGTGGCCTCGTAGAGCACTTCCGGAACCACCAGATGGCTGCCGAATTCCACCATCCGGCTCCAGAGATCGATGTCCTGGGCGTAGTAGAAGGCGGGGCGGTAGCCACCGGCTTGTCGATAGGCCTGGCTTCGCATCATCACCGACCCATGGATCGCAGGCCCGGTGAGTCCATCGGCCAGGGTTTCCTGTTCCGGTGCGTTGACCCGTGCCGTGGCCCCCTCGGCGACCACCAGGCGCACGTGGGTGGAACAGAGGCTGGCTTCCGGATGCTGATTCAGGCAGTTCAGCTGCTGGCGCAAGCGTCCGGGCAGGGAGAGGTCTCCCGCATCCTGGCGGGCGATGAACGCACCGCGGGCGAGCGAACAGCCCTCCACCAGAGAACGGGTGAGCCCCTGCCCGGGGCGGTGCACCACCTTCAGCCGCGGATCCTGGCGGGCGAGTTGATCGAGCCGGTCGCCGGAACCATCGTTGGAACCGTCGTCGATCACCACCAGTTCCAGCTCCACCCCTTCCTGAGCGAGCACCGAGCCGATCGTGGCGGCCAGCCCATCCCCGCCATTGCGAACGCCCATCACCACGGAAATCAGGTCTGCCATCTCAGCTCACCACCAGCCGGGAGCGAAGGCGCCGTAGGGCCCAGCCAAGCCCGGAACGCAGCTGGACACTCCAGCGCGCCGTGCGGCTCCAGCCCAGTACAGAGGCCAGGCAGGCGTAGAACACCAGATCCGGCCGTAAGCCCAGGCGGCCCGCCGTGGCCCTGCGGCTGAGTTGAAACAGATCCCGTGAGGGTTGGGAAAGCCCTGCTTCCCCGCATTGCCGGCAGAGCAGAAAGGCCGAACGGGCAAAGCGGCGCATCTCCGGGCTGTCTTCGGCCACACCGGCCTGGAGGGCAGAACGGTAGATCGACGCCTGGGCTTGGGCTCGATCGCGCAACTTGCGGGGATCCAGACACCCTTCATGGCTCAGATGATCGTCTCCAAGATGGATTCTTCGGATGGATACAGGGATCGGAACCCAGGCAAGTCGTGCGCCTGTGGCACCGGCGCGGGCATCGTATTCCCAGTCCTCTTCGTTGATCCATCCCTGCCAGGGACCGATGCGATCCAGGAGGATTTTGCGGTAAAGAGGTGTGCTCGTCGTCCACCACCGCTCGAGCAGAAGTTCAGGGAAGAGGGTCTGCCGAACTTCTCCTGTGGCCCGCATCGGACCTTGCCGCCGTGGGGGTGAAAAGGAGTGGTCTTCCTCCCAGCTGCAGCCGTAGCAGATCTGGCAGTCGGGCTGGTCACGCAGGGCTTTGACCTGGGCAGCAAACTTCTCGGGTAACAGCAGGTCGTCGCTGTCGAGAAACTGGATGAATTCGCCTCGGGCCCGATCCAGGCCTCGCTGGCGGGCCAGCCCTGGTCCCCCATTGGTCTGAATCACATAACGGATTTCCTCGGGATGCAGAGCTGCCAGTTGGTCCAGCACCTGGGGAGTGTGATCTGTGGAACCATCATCCACGATGATGATCTCAATCGGTCTGTATTGCTGGGCAAGAATGCTCTCGACAGCCTCGCGGATCAGATCAGCCCGATTGTGAACGGGGATGATCGTGCTGACCAATCCCATTTCGAAGTCCTGATGATTCATCGTCCCTGCTGAATGGTCTGGGCTTGTCGCAGATTCGCGATTCGCTGCTGGGCCGGTTGGGCCATCACCTCGCGGGCCCGGGTGAGATTGGGGTTGTCCCTGTCCTCCTTGAGGGGCTGACTGCGGTGCCAGAGATGCACGATCGGCTCATAGCCCCAGATCCAGGTAGGGCGGGTAAGGCAGCGATCCCAGAATTCATTGTCTTCGCCACCCCAGCCAACGAACCCCTCGTCCATCCCGCCGATTTCGTGATATGTGTCTCTGCGGATCGCCATGCTGCCCCCTGCCTCCAGGTTTTGCACGATGGCTTCCGTTGGTGCGGCATCAAAGGCAACCCCATCCTTCAGTACGGCAGCACTGTGCATGGGGTTGAGATAGAAGATATATCGCTTTGGATTGATCACTTCATATCCCTGTTCCACCCGATCCAGAAGGCGCCGTCCATACCCACTGGGAAGGAGCATGTCATTGTCATGGAGCAGGAGCACCTCCCCCCGGGCTTCCCGCGCCCCCACATTGAAGGTGTGGGAACGGTTGTAGGGAGCATCCGGACTGCTGAGTGGAGCATGGATGTGGCGCACCCAGTCGGGGAGCACCGAGCGGATCAGGGATTGCTCATCCTGTTCGATCACCAGGCATTCCAGACGAACCTCCCTCTGGGCGGCAATCGTTTCCAGGGTTGCCAGCAGCAGAGGCAGCCGCTCCAGGCCCCGATGGCCGATCAGCACGCTGATCTGGGGGGCAACAGACGGGAGGGAATGGTCAGGACGAGCACGACGCTCGATCGGCGCTGCTGCCAGGCAGCGGCGCAGCAATCTCAATCCCAGCGAGGGCTGGACCCCAGGAGCATGCAAGCGCGAGGTGTGCTGCCAGTTGCAGACAAAGCCGCTGCCATCGGCGGAGGGGCTGACCTTCTCGTAGCGGTTGGCCAGCGTCAGATAGCGGTTGGAGCGACTGCGCAGGCAGCGTTCATAGCGCCAACGGTCCTTGAGCCAGACACCCAGCTGTTCACGCAGCTGTTCACGCATCTTCCTGTTCCAGAATGGCCGCTTTCTCAAGAAGTTTCCCATTATCCGCGTTTCCATGGGCGGTATGGGGCCACTCTGAGCCGGCGGCGCTGTGGCGGAAGCGAATGCCGAGCAACCGCCGCAGACGCTCCGCCCGTCGGACGCCGATCCAGCGATCGAGTCTTCCACTGGCAGGAATCGAAAAATCGGGCAGGTCGGTGCCGGGCCGTGGGGCCTGGGCATCTATCGCTTCAAAGGCCTGGATCCAGGCCTCCAGGGAAGCCTGGCTCGAGTAGCGCTGATTCACATCGGCATAGGCCTGGTTGGTGAGTTGCTCGAACACTTCAGGATCTCGTAGGCGAGCCAGCTGATCGGCGGCCTGCCTGGCATCACCCACATCAAAAACAAGGGAATTTTGATCGTGCCGGAGAAACTGTTCCCGGCCTGAGCCCAGGTATCGGCTGGTCACGACGGCCATTCCAGCTGCCATCGCTTCCCAGGCCACGATCGGACCGGTTTCCCACGATGAGGTGATCAACAATGCCTGGTGTCCTGCCAGCGCCTCGGTATAGAGCGTGGATTTGTCCTGACAGCCCAGGAGTCGAACTTTTCCAACCTGCAGCCAAGGGTGCAGGCTGATCTCCAGCTGGGAACGTTCAGGTCCGTCCCCCACGATCGACAGCCTGTACTCCACATCCGATCGGTCCAGTTGCTCGAGGATGCTGGGCAGGTCATGGACCCGTTTCTGAGGTTGTTCCAGCCTGCCGATCCAGGCAATGTGGAGAATTTGTTTGGTGGGAGCCTGGTCAGGGGCCTTTGCCAGTGAAGATATCCGAGTAGTTGCCAGAGATCGATGCGCCTTCTGGAGCGGCACATCGACACCATAAGGAGCGTAATAGACCTTCTTTGCGACCAGTGCGGAGCCCAAATCGTGCACTAGGCCGCAGGTGAGTTGATTGGTGGCAATCACCCCATCGATCACAGCATTGTAGGCGCGTAGATCTTCCAAGAAGTCAGCAGAGATGGCATGGATTGTCATCACCACCTTGCCCTTGAGGCGGCCGTGCCGACGTAATCTCGCTACAGCAGGGTAGATATCTACAATATTAACCCCTACGACTATGTCTACACTTTGGTCAAGTAAGACTTGGCAAAGTGTTTCAATCCGGCCTTCTTCACTCCCAGTGGGATTGGAGAAGATCAAGGCATCCAGTTGGGGATAGCGAGCTTTGTATAGATCAGCCTGATGAACGTCGCCGTCAGGAATTGCAACCGCAGCCTGATATCCCTTCTGACGGATACCCAGAACCAGGTCATAAAGCCAATCCTGTACACCTCCAAGTAAGTATGCAGAGGGAGCAACAAATAGCAGTTTCATATTAATTCCGATCTGGATAATACACAGTCTTGGTTCGATTTTGGTCGGTCAGGGTGAGAGGGATGTAGGGAAGGGAGTCAACGGGGCAAACGTACTCACCAAGTTGCTTGATATAAACTCCTTCATCAGCAGAACACTGACGCCATTTTCCGAAGAAAAATGCTTGATTTGCTGAAGTATACTTACCCCATACGCGATCAGACTGATCGTCGAAAGACGTTCTTTGTGGCTGATGGTTCTGATGGCGTATGTATGGGCAAAGAATATTGTCAATGGCATAGCCTGAAAGGGATGCACGTGCGGTGTAATCCATATCTTCAAAACCTATGCCTGGAAAACCCGGATCAAAAGCTCCAACATTTCGGATTACTTCAGGAGAGATAATGAAATGAGACCAAGTGCTATTGATTAATGTTAATAGCTGGTTCTTCCATGTAAGCGATTCAGCCCAACGTCGTAACCAAGGATAGATTCGAAGATCATCATTGAGAATAAAAGTAGGGATACCGGGAGACTCACTGAGAATCTCATTCCATAACTTTGTCAAGCCATGGGGGTGGTCATGCAGGTAAAAATGATGGTTCGATGGAGCTGAAGTGCAAAGTTCATTTTCGAACCGCTGTAGATATTGTTGCTGGTCATCCTGCGACGAAAATCCGTTTACCGCAACGGTTAGATGCACATCTGGAAATATATCTTTGATCGCCAAGTAGAGTGGCTTAAAGTAATCTTCATACCGATCAATATAGGTGGTGATGCCAATTCGAAAGTCGTTCGCAAGGCTCCTATTGCGTTTTATGAGAGAGGCAGGAATACGCCGCTTGATTTTATGGGAAGCCCCGTGCAGACCCTGGTGAATATAGAAATTGAGATTCGACTTAGATGCTTGATTCATGTCACAGATTTGCGATGGCATTCTTAAGATTTGCGAATCGCGACGGAGGCATAATGTATTCATGCAAACACTTGAAGCAATTTAACCGCATCTCGGTTAGATTATTGCTGATCTTATCAATGGCTTGGAGAAACTCTTCATACGTTTCAACCATGACACCACAGTTGTATTCTTCCACGAATCGGAAACTATCTTGCCTGCTGCAGATCACAGGAACCCCCATGGCAAGATACATACATAGTCTGTTGGAGCTGATGCCCATCTTTTGAAATTGGGGGCTTTGATTCCAATATATGGCAAGGCCAATATCGTACCCAACGGCTGACTGCCAGGCATCTTGCCAGCTCAACCGCTTTTCTTCAAGATAGAGACGGTTGTCAAAGCTAATTTGTTTAAGCAAAAAAAGGCTTAAAGCATCAATACCTAGAGGCTGAACAACAGCATTCACATTCGGTTTATCCCGTAACGACTGTATCAGCCAATCGGCACCAGCAGTCAAATTAAATCCACCGGATATGGCCATAATGATTGAGTCTTTTTCCATGCCCCATTGTTCGCGAAGCTGGAGCCGCAGCCCTGAATCGGGCTTAGGTGGTTCATGAAAACATCCAGGATATACGAGAATATTTTTTTCAGGTCCTAAATGAGCGTAGTCCCTGAGTAATTGGACTCGAGAATTGTCATTAACAATATTAAACTTGGCGCGTCGCATTGACCATCGACAGAGCTTTTTCCAATTATCAGAGCTGTTTCCACGATAACTACCTGACTTGATCTCATCGACCAATAGAAAAAGTTTGGCGCGATGCACAAAAGCCAAAGCACCGGCTACGGCGATTGGATCTTCGCTTGTAGCAGAGAAAGAGTAGAATTTTTTCCATTCAGGATTAAACAGATTCTTTGCCAGCCATCTATTGGAGTAATCCGCATGATGAGTGAAAACCCTTGTGCCATAGGTGGTGACGGAATCAATTTCACCGGGAGAAAAAATATGAATTTCATAACCCTCTTCAAGAAGGGAGTGAATAATTGCTTGATTTGGAGGTGAATAGAGAAGCTCTGGTATCAGTAAGAAATGAGCTGCTTTCTTGGAGCGGGCTTGCTGTGAGATGTTCATTCTTGATCAGAGCGCCTTGGGTTCACGCTTTAGGGAGAGATCGGATGGTAGATCAATGTTGCCTTCTCGATAGTCATTGAGAAAGCGATGAGAATATTCATTGATAAATGCGGAGGGAAATGTTCGAGTAGTTTTATTGACCACACCAATGGAGGTGTCAGATATTACCCTGTCATACCAGTTGTGGTAGTGGGTAATTGTGTTGTCGACACCATAGAAATTACCAAGTCCATATTTTAGGTGGCCTAGTTCATCAGACCATACGGGAGGTAGAGTATCTGGTTTAAATAGTACCTCTTCACAGTAATTTGATGCGTAGACATTCATAGGATGCCAACCCAAGCCTTTTTGATTGAGTCGATTCGGAATATCATGGGTTATGTGTGAACCCATGAAATTAAATGCATAGTATGGATAGGACAGTCTCCATTTTTTTTTCCAAAGGATCTGGCGACACTTTTTAAGTGCTTTTGTGTCAAACAAGAGAAAAGAACTCTCCGGTTTGCCCAGGCCAAAGGGCCTGCTCAATGGTCCACAGCCGATATCCTCGGGAGAAATAAGGATGGTCTCACGATCAAGCTTTGAAGTGCAGATGGCAAACCAATCAGCATTGAGCAATATCACATCTGAATGCAACATTAACGTATAACGAGCATTTGACATGCTCACAAACTTGTTCAAGGCTTGCGCTTGACTGCATTTCTCAACGAGCACGTTTGCTCCTTTGGCCTTGGCAAGTTCTACGCTGGAATCACTAGATTGATTATCAATCACCCAGACTTCTTTTGTGCAGCTATTTGTTGCTTTATTGATTGAATCAAGACAGTGAGGCAGAAACAAGCTGCTATTCCAGCTTGTGATCCCAATGAACAGATCAATGCCACTCATGCTTGCACCCTGCGATATAGACCAAGCCTCTTAAGGATGCGTATTGGCATAGAGGACTCAACATCCGAAATGCTTTCTTCTATTGCGATCTTATCCTTCATAATCCGGGAAACTAGTGATCTGACTTCTTCTGGGGCGTTATTTTTTGCATAGACATATGCCAGTTCTTCATTTGAGCGCAACCGCTGCTTAACGGTTTTTACCTCCTTGTAATACCGCATTGCCGCTAAACTTTGATCTATTGTCGTGGTCTTTTCCTGCATTGAAGCAAACCGGAACCACAAATCGTAATCCATCAGTAAGTGAAGGCTCTCATCGACTCCTGCGGATTGATCCCACAGTGTGCGGCTCCAAAAGCATGATTGCTGCATCAGCCACTCTCCATTTTTCCAGTTCAGAATTGTAGGCATATTAATTGGTAGTGGAGGTATATGCTTTAAGAACTGATTGTCTGCAGTTACAACATCACCAGCACCAACGACGAGGCGAACGTCAGGATGCTGCTTGAACGTAGTTGCTACGGTAGAGAGGGCATTGGGCAAGTAATAATCATCCGAATTCAGCCATGCGAGTATATCACCGGTTGCCAACGCAAAACCCTTGTTAATTGCATTTGACTGCCCAGTATCTGGCCCATATAAAATATGCGAAATATGATTTTTGTAGGTTTCGAGGATCGCGTGAGTGTTATCCGTACTGCCACCATCAGCGATGATGATTTCAAGATTACTATAGTCTTGAAGAAGGAGTGACAATATTGTCCCCTCTATATACTCTCCTTGATTGAGAGTTGGAATGACGATTGAAATTCTTAAGTCATTACGGGTCGGCTGGACTTGGCCTATATAGTTTGACCATCCATACAAGTTTCTTGCTTTCTCAAGCGCGTGTTTCTCCGAAAAATCCATTGAGATGATTGCGTTCTTATCAGGCATGATTAGTGGTCCTCACTTGCTGCCAGTAGATCAGAGTGAGAAGAAAAGCAAGAGACCTTGTGCGATCTACACCGTTTTGATGTTCGCGCAGAACCTTGACAACCAGGTCGGGATCAACAAGATCACCAATCATATTGCGATTGCTGGAAATGTAGTCTTGAATTTCGCTTTGGCGATACCAGTCAGAACTTAAATCGTAGCTTACATAAGGTGTTCTCCTCATAAAGGGTGTCCAATAAAGCGGTGGGGCCTTGGATAGCATTCGCCTGCTATCAAACCCGTTCTCTTCGGGGAATTCGAGCAACTTGGGAGCATTTCGTGATATGGCATATCGATGCCAGTTGGATCCCAGCTTCCAGTTATCACTCAGATTCCAGATTTTATTAATCCATTCTCTACTGTGGAATGGTGAGCGCCAATTACTGGAGGCTTGATACATTCTGATGCCGTTGGCATAGAAATTGGGGACTCTTTGCTCAAAATAGTAACGAGTCAGTGCAGGTAGGAATTTCCCCTTGCTTATTGTCGAGAGACGATTGACTCGGTTACTGATCCCTTGTTCGCTTAATTGGCCTTTGAATTTAGGATTTAGCTGCTCTAGCTCATCTTTCTCAAATGTAGGGTGTCGATGGAGTTTAAGATCCCAGAATTTGTGTAAGGCAAATCCAGGAAAGCTATTTGCCACTCTCCCTATGCTTCCTTTGTCAAAGTAGTAGCATCGCGCAAATTCGCCTAGGGTACCAACAAAGAAACTGCTTCGGTCTTTTATGTCCGCTTTAAGTGGGTACAAATACGTGTGCCAGTGCCAAGCGGTCTTGGTACCGTTCGTAATTTGAGAAATCGAACGGGCATTGGTAAAAAAGTCATCCGTTGTCAGCCTTACCAGGCGGTGCTCAAGTCCAAACTCCCTGCTGATCTGTTTAGCTGTTTGAACATCACTACTGTCAGAATTACCAATGGTAATTAGCAATGGCTTAATGCCTTGTTTTAGCATGGAGCTGAGTATTACCCTTGAGTCAAACCCACCTGATAACGAAAGTGTGGGAGTGTCACCACTCCATTTGGCTACTTCCCGATTGAAGGCATCCACTGCACCCTCAGGATCGGCGAAGTCAGGTTGGATAAAGTCAACGTACTGATGAGAAGAAATATTTAGCTCTTTATTCTGATACTGAAGTACAGCACCTGGCGGTATGCGATGAATCTTGGTATGAAGAGTCTTATTGTCCGTCAGATTTTCAAGTTGGCACAGATCTCCTAGTGCCGACCAATTCCACTCCCATTCAATCCCGGCCTCTTTGTAAATACGTTGTACTTCGTTCCCATGGAATAGCTTATCCTTATGACAGCAGTAGAAGTAGTGCATCGCACCCACTGGAGAGGTAACGATTAGACAGTCGTCCTGCTCGGAATGTTCATTAGTGAACACAAGCGTGTATTCACCTGGCAGATCCTTGAGCGATCCGGGTCCCGCTTGCCTGAGCTTGCCCAGTAATTCATCTCGGCTTGATGAGCAGTAGCCAATGACCTTGACCTGACTATATGATGTATTACTGTTGATCATGCCAAGGCACCTTCATGGCTAGCAATCGTTTGCGATTGTGATTTCCATAGCATAAAGTAGCTCCCTTCCTTGGCTATGAGCTGATCATGTGATCCTTGTTCGATGACTTTTCCTCTTTCCATTACGTAAATGCAATGGGCGTTCATAATAGTGCTGAGTCTGTGGGCTATCACTAAAACGGTGTGCTGATTTTCAAATCTTTCTATAGCTTGTTGAACCAATCGTTCGCTGTGTGTATCCAGAGCACTTGTGGCTTCGTCCAGGATCAAAAGATCTGGGTTTCTGAGAATGGCTCGTGCAAGTGAAATCCTCTGCCTTTGGCCGCCACTAAGCCGGTAGCCTCGTTCACCTACGATCGTTTGATAGCTGGAAGGCAGCTTTTCGATAAAGGAATCAGCCTGGGCAATTTCACAGGCTCTTTTCACATCTTCCAGGGTTGCCCATTCACATCCAAAGGATATGTTTTCTGCCAGCGTTGCATTGAACAGGAAGGTATCCTGGCTCACGACGCCGAGTCTTTGCTGCCAACTTGCCAGATTTATCGTATTCAGATTTTTGCCATCGATCTCTATGCTGCCAGCTGTTGGTGAATAAAGACCAACCAGAAGATCGGCAATCGAGCTTTTGCCAGCACCGCTCCTGCCAACCAGGGCAATCGTCTTGCCCTTGGGGATGTCAATCGTTACTCCTCTGAGGGCGGGTGCAGTGGATGAGCCGTAGACGAGCTGAACATTATTCAGAAGTATGGATTTCTTCAATCCTTGAAAATGCTCTCCGTCGGTGCGCCGAAAGGACTTATCCTCCGATTTTAAGATATCATTCAAGCAATTAAGATCCCCCGAGTTTCGCTTCATCATTGTGAAGCCATTGGAAATATCGCTAAAGCGCATGTTCAGTCGTTGCAGGGCAATGACAAAGGCGACCAGGCTGGGTAGAATCCCTGCTTGGCGAGACTGAAAAAGGGTGACGCTCAGAATGGCAATGATTGATATTGCCATTATCGGTAGCAGCTGGGCTATTGGTTGGGTTATTGCAACAAGTCGGGCTTGGCTGTAGAGGTTTTTTTCCAGATCCCCCATTCTTTCTTTCAGCCTTCGGTCAGCGGTGTCAAGTTGGCCACTGCTATGGAGAAGGCGCAGTCCCTGAATATCTTCGTTGATTCGGCCACTGATGCCCATGCTGATTGAAGAGAGCTGCTGGGCGACTCTCCCTATTTTCGGCAGGAGTTTCTTCTGTATTGCCGTGATGACGACACCCATGGCAATGGCAGCAAACAACAGCCAAGGGGATAGGGAGACAAGAACGAATAGGTATCCAAACGCCATCAAGGTATTAAGCACCAGGTCAGCGATCACATTGATCTGTGACCGGATTGCGCTTGGGCCCGAATTTGCATAGTAGGTGAGTTCTCCTACTCGATAGGAGCTCGCGCAGGGGAAGTCAAGTTTCAGAACCTGGCTATGGATCACTGAAGTGATCTTGGCCATGATCCTGGAGCCGAAGTAGGCACCACTAACGTTGTTAATATATCGACAGAGGCTGTTGATGGCCTGCAGTGCAACTGCCAGGCTCATTAGCGCAACAAACAAGGTGGTTGTCGATGCGTTCCCTAGCCAGTTCTGGAGAACGGGCAGGTGAGCCAGCAGATTGCTGTTCTGCCAGCGTTCATAATCATTGGGATTCGTGAGCAATCCTACGGCGAGGAAGATGACACCAATGGTTGCTCCTTCGCTGAGAGCGACCAGAATGCCACTGCCCATATTGGTGGCAATTGACTTCCATTCCTTACGGGCAGTCTGACGAATCAGTCGTTGGGCTGGACTCTGGTCCAGAAAAGGGGCAAGAATCTTCCCCTTCAGGCGACTTAGTTTTCTGTTGGCGGTAGTAAACAAGGGTGGCTCGGAAGGAAGGAACTAGATTCGACGGAAGTGGAGGGCTGGGCGGAGGGAGCAGGTAGGCCAAACATCTCCACTTCTTTACTTATCGAATCCAGTTGCGACAAAGGCGCGCCCATCTTACCCGCTCCTGAGGCTTTTTCCTGCTGTCCCTAGCACGATGGTTGCCGAGTCATGATTCCTCTCAGGTTCCTGCTGATCACTGCGTCGGGGATTCTTCTCGCAGCCATGGCTCGCCTGGTTGTTGAGCCCTTTCTCCACGCTTCGCTACCGCTGTTGGCGGAGGCTCCGTTTTCCCGCCTCGGTCCGAAGGATCTGGCGTTGGTGATCAACAGCCAGGATCCCCTCAGCGAAAGGATCGGCCTCCACTACAGGAAGGCTCGCTCCATTCCTGATGCTCAGGTGATCCGTGTTTCATTCCCCCCTGGGATTTCCAACCTTCCGCCCGCGCGCTTCCTGGCCGTTCGAAGGAATATTCTGGCCCGCACCCCCTCCCATGTGCAGGTTTACGCATTGGCCTGGGCGGCTCCCTATCGCGTTGGTTGTCAGTCGATCACTTCTGCCCTCAGCTTCGGTTTGGATCCGGCCTGGTGCGCCCAAGGTTGTGGTGCCACGAAGCTGAACCCCCTTCACGCCCGTGGTGAAGTGCGCCGTCCGTGGAATGAACTGCGTTTCAGGCCCAGCATGATGTTGGCCGCCACCACATATGAGCATGCCGTCCGACTGATTGATCGTGGTGTTGCTTCTGATGGGCAGGCTCCCAGTGGTACTGCCTATCTCTTGAGTACGTCGGATTCGGCCCGTAATGTTCGTGCTGCTGGCTATGGCCCCATTCGCCAGGCCTTCGCATCCCGTTTCCGCATTCAAATCCTTGAGCAGGACCGGCTTGAGCAGGTGAAGGACGTGATGTTTTACTTCACTGGACTGGCGAATGTGCCCGGCCTTGACCGCCTTCGTTTTCGCCCTGGGGCCGTTGCGGACCATCTGACCTCCTTGGGAGGACAGCTGACCGACAGCCCCCAGATGAGTTCGCTTCGCTGGTTGGAGGCAGGTGCTACAGGCAGTTATGGAACGGTAGTGGAACCCTGCAATCTGAGGTCCAAATTTCCTGATCCAGGCCTGGTACTTACCTATTATCTGCGCGGCGATACCTTGATTGAATCCTATTGGAGAAGTGTGGCGATGCCTGGTCAGGGGGTCTTTATCGGTGAGCCACTGGCTCGGCCGTGGCCCCCTCGATCTGTTCAATCAAACCACCGCCAAGTAGCAGATCTTCTGAGTACCAAACGGCTGCCTGGCCCGGCGTCAACGAAAACTGGGGTTCCCGAAAGGTGAGCTTGCAACGCTCTTCCGCAATCGGTAGGAGTTCCGCTTCCACGGGTTCGCTGCGATAGCGTACCTGAACCATCACAGTTGTCACTGCAGTCAGCGGTTCGATCGATACCCAGTTGATTGCACTCACCGTGCAGCTGGTTCTGGCTGCCTGCTCTCTGGTGGCGACAATGACCCGATTGCTGGCTCCATCCAGCTGCACCACATGCAGCGGTTCCTTCCAGGCCACCCCCAGGCCTTTGCGCTGTCCGATCGTGAAATGCTCGATGCCGTCGTGTTCGCCGATGACCGTGCCATCGGGGAGTGTGATTTCTCCCTTTCGCGGTGGCAGATAGGCATCCAGAAATGCTTTCATCGAGCCATGGTGATCCGCCAGGCATAAATCCTGGCTCTCCGCCTTTGTTGCGGTTCTGAGTCCTAGGTGTGCAGCTTCGGCACGGGTATCTGTCTTGTTCATTTCCCCCAGTGGAAACACGAGCCTGCTGAGCACCGTCTGGGGCAGGTCATAGAGAAAGTAGCTCTGATCCTTGCTGCGATCCAGCCCCCGCAACAACTGGGTCCTTCCCCCCTCTTCCCCTGGCCGTACCCGGGCGTAATGGCCAGTCGCAATTCTTTCGATGCCTTGTTCGCTTTCAGCCCAGGCAAGCATGGGCCCGAATTTCACACTGCGATTGCAGCGTGAGCACGGCAATGGTGTGACGCCGTTGCTGTACCCGCTGATCAGGAAGTCAACGATCTGCTCCTTGAAATTTTCACGCGAATCCACAACGTGGTGGGGGATTTCCAGTTGTTCGCAAAGGGCGGCGGCATCCACCAGCCCCTCGGCGCAGCAGGCCCCCTTGCCACTCATCAGCCACAGGGTGAGGCCTTCCACTTCCCACCCTGCCTTCACCAGCAACGCGGCAGTCAGGGAGCTGTCGACGCCCCCGGAAAGGCCCACGGCCACCCGGTGCTTGCCAGGCCAGGCCCGCAGCCGTTCGAGGGTTTCCTCGCCTGCCCTGGTGGCACAGCTGGGATCGGTGGCTGCAGAGGTCAAGGGAGGCAACGCGGGGTGATGGCGGGAGGACACCCTCTGCCCATCATGGAATCGCGCCGTCCTGGCTGTTGTGACCCCTTTGGCTGTCTCGCCCTGCTGGCCTGCCCGGGATGCTGGCCACCTGCTCGTTTCCGCCTCCCAGATGGCTTCCATCGAGGCCGAACTCTTTGTCAGCGGCCTACCCGTGGAGGCCTTGATGGAGAAGGCGGCCCTGGGGCTCAGCCGCCGGATCCTCCCCTTGGAGCCGCATCGGCCTGCGGTGGTGTTGGTGGGTCCTGGCCACAACGGGGGCGATGCGCTGGTAGTGGCTCGTGAATTGTTTCTCGCCGGTAGGAACGTGCGGATCTGGTGTCCCTTCGAGCGGCTCAAACCGCTCACGGCTTCCCATTTCCAGCACGCGCGCTGGCTGGGTGTGCCGGTTCTCGACGCAGCTCCCGACCCGGAGGCCGGTTCCTTCTGGGTGGATGGCCTCTTCGGTAATGGGCAGCGACGTCCCCCTGGCCCGGAGTTGGAAGCGTTGATGCTCCGGCGCCATCGACAACGCCCCGATGCTTTGGTGTCCATCGATGTGCCCACCGGCCTCTGCTCCGATACCGGTGCCTGGCTGGGGGAGTTCTGTGCCCACGCCCAGATCACGTTCTGCCTGGGTCTGATTCGCCAGGGCCTCGTCCAGGACCAGGCGCTCGCTGCGGTGGGCCGCCTGGAGCGGATCGATCTCGGCCTGCCGCCCTCGCTGCTGATGTCGCTGCCAGCGGATCAGCCCCTCGGCCTCGGGCTTTCGCCGCAGGCCATGGAGGCGGACCTGGAAGGGGCGCCGTGGCCTCGGCTTGATCCTGCCGCCGCCAAGTACGGCCGGGGCCGCTTGTTGGTTGTTGCCGGCAGCAGGCGTTATCAGGGGGCTGTGCACCTGTCGTTGACGGGGGCCACGGCAGCCGGGTGCGGCAGTCTTCGGGCGGTGCTCCCCCAGGAGGTCGCCTCCCAGCTCTGGCTCGCCCATCCCCATGTCGTGGTGGAGGCAGCTCTGCCCTCCCTGCCGGATGGTTCGCTCTGCCTCGATCTCAGAGGCTTGCCAGAGTCATGGTTGGATCGGCTCGATGCCGTGTTGATCGGTCCGGGGCTGGGGTGCGGGCCTGAACCCTCCGCCCCCTGGCCGCAACTCCAGGACTTTCAGGGGCTGGTGGTGATCGATGCCGACGGGCTGAACCGTCTGGCCCGGAGCAACGCCCCGCTCGACTGGTTCACGGGGCGTAGAGGTGCCACCTGGATCACCCCCCATCGGCAGGAGTTCGGCAGGCTGTTTCCTGATCTGGTTGCCCTACCACCCCTGGAAGCGGCTGCCCAGGCGGCTCTGCGCAGCAACGCCGTTGTTCTGCTCAAGGGGGCTCGCACGGTGGTGGCCGCTCCGGATGGGCGGCGCTGGCAGATCCTGCGGGCCAACCAGCAGGCGGCTCGCAGCGGTCTGGGGGATCTGCTGGCGGGCTATGGGGCGGGAATCGGGGCCATGGCGGTGGCAGCCTCCTTCTCCAGGCCCGATGGCGCGCTGCTGGCGGCTGCGGCTCTCGCCCATGCCCGGGCGGGATGCCAGCTGCTCAACTCCGCCGCCCCCCTGGGAACCTCCCCTATGGCAGTGGCCGTTGCCCTGCAATCGCTTGCGGACCTTCCTGGCAATATTCGGTGAGATATGCGGACGATCTGCGTCGATGCAAATCGATCCGTGTTGTTTTGCTTGCAGAAGCTAAAGGATTTCTGGAACTGCGCCATGATTTTGGTCGCTGGCGAGATAGTTGTCGCCAACGCACTTTGCGCTTCAGCTGCGAATGACTGCTTCTTCCCTGAAGTCGCGAGACGGGTCCACCCGAAGAGGCGGGGATTCCATGACCTGGTATCTCGCTTCTATTGGCAGGGAGCCTCTGCTGACACCAGCCGAGGAGATCGAGCTGGGCAATCAAGTGCAGGCAATGATGCAGTTGGTCGAGGAGAATCGGGAAGAATATACTTTGCATGAACGTAAAATCATCAAGATTGGTCGCCGCTCTAAGGAGCGGATGATGAAGGCGAATCTTCGTCTGGTTGTCAGTGTTGCAAAGAAATATCAGGGCAAGGGAATGGAGCTGCTTGACCTGATTCAGGAGGGATCTCTAGGTCTTGAGCGTGCGGTGGAGAAGTTCGATCCCACCCGTGGCTACAAGTTTTCCACTTACGCCTTCTGGTGGATCCGCCAGAGCATGACGAGGGCCATCGCCTGTCAGTCCCGCACCATCCGGCTCCCCGTTCACCTCAGTGAGCGACTCACCACCATCCGCAAGGTGAGTCTGGACCTTGCTCACAAGCTGGGCGCGATGCCCAGCAGGCAGGAGATTGCCGAGGCGATCGGCATGCCCCTCGATGAACTCGATTCCCTGCTCCGCCAATCCCTCACCACCTCCAGCCTCGATGCGCCGATCAACGCCGAAGAGGGCAGGAGTTTCCTTGGGGATCTGATCGCTGACGGCTCCGCCGAGGAACCCCTGGATCGGGTGGAGCGGGGAATGCACCACGAGCAGTTGGGCCGTTGGCTGGGCCACCTCACCGAGCAGGAGAGGGAGGTGCTGGCCATGCGCTTCGGGCTGGATGGTCAGGAGCGTCACACCCTGGCCGAAATCGGACGCCAGCTGGATGTTTCGCGCGAACGGGTGCGTCAGGTGGAGCTGAAGGCCTTGCGCAAGTTGCGCAATCTGACCCGCAGGATTCCACCCGGACTCTGACGCCTGGCTCCGGGCCCTCCGATCAGTCCTCAGCCCAGATGTATCGGGTGAGCTCGCTGCCGTCGGGCTCGGGGGCGGCCAGGGCGAATTCCACGCAATCGGCCACCTCGGCATCGATTTCTTTCTCGATCTGCCTGAGCTCCTCTTCGCTGGCAAGGCCCCGCTCCTTGAGTTGGGCCGCCAGGCCTTTGATCGGGTCCCGTTTGGCCCAGAATTCCTTCTCCGCCGCCTCCCGCAGCTCGTCGGGATCGGCCAGGGAGTGACCCCGGAAGCGGTAGGTGAGGCATTCCAGCAGGGTGGGGCCTTCTCCGGCCCGAGCCCGTTCAATGGCTCGCTGGGCCGCTGCCCTCACGGCCAGGACGTCCATGCCGTCCACCTCTTCCCCATGCATGCCGAATCCGGCCGCCTTGCGCCAGATCTCCGGCTCACTGGTCGCCCGGTTGTGGTCCATGCCGATGGCCCACTTGTTGTTTTCGACCACGAACAGAATTGGTAGCTTCCAAAGGGCCGCCATGTTCAGGCATTCGTAGAACTGGCCGATGTTGCAGGTTCCGTCGCCGAAGAAGGCAGCTGTCACCGCATCGCTGTCGCTCTGACCGAGGGCATCGCGCTTGTAGCGGCTGGTGAAGGCGGCTCCCAGGGCCACGGGTATGCCCTCGCCGATGAAGGCATAGCCGCCTAGAAGATGGTGCTCCTTGGAAAACAGGTGCATGGAGCCTCCACGGCCCTTGCTGCAACCGGTCTCCTTGCCGAACAGCTCGCTCATCACCTCGCGGGCCGGCACACCGCAGCTCAAGGCGTGCACGTGGTCGCGGTAGGTGCTGCAGAACCAGTCGTGCTGCAGCTTCATCGCCTTGATCACCCCGGTGCTCACGGCCTCCTGGCCGTTGTAGAGGTGCACGAAGCCGAACATCTTGCCCCGGTAGTACATCTCGGCGCACTTGTCCTCGAAGCGCCGGCCCAGGGTCATGTCGCGGTAGAGCATCAGCCCTTCCTCGCGGCTGATCGGCGCGGCTTCCGACGGATAGAGCCCTTCGAGCCGGATGGCATGGCTGCCGACGTCACCTGCCTCTGCGGGCGCTGACGAGGAGGAGGCCTGGAGGGATGTGGCGACCTCTTGACTCATCGACTGACCTACCGATGTTTATGGGGCCGACTGTAAGGGTTCCGTTCACGTTGGATTGTTCAGTTCCCGGGCCAGGGTCGTTGCCAGTGGCGCCGATCTCCGGTTCACTAGCGCCTGACACTTCAACGATCCATGGCCTTCCTGCCTCCGGATGCCTGGCGTGGATTTCCCGATTGAGCCGGAGCGGTTGCTCGGTCTTGGCCGCGGCGCTGCGGCCTCGGATCTGGAGGCAGCCCTTTTTCGCCGGCTGACGCCGCCCGCCTGGGGAGCCCTCAGCAGTGTCACCCTGGAGGCGCGGGCCGCCTGGCTCCAGGGTGCGGCAGACCAGCTGCGGGGGCGGCCGACCCGACCGGTTCAGGGAGGTGCGGCCCTGGTGGCGGCCTGGATGCTGGAGCTGGAGCAGGGGGACTCCCTGGAGATGGTCCGTCGCCTGGAGCCCTATGGGGCGCTCACGGCCGAGGAGGCCGCTGCCGTTGAGCTCACGCCTGCGTTGCTGGCGGATGTGCGCCTCCTGTTCGTCCATGCCGCCCGATCGGCCGCCCAGCAGCTGGTGCGACAGCGGCGATTTGAGGCGGCGGATCGGCTGCTGCGCATCTGCCGCAGCAACCTGTCTTCCGTGGCCGGCGGTCGTCTCGATGGCCTCGATCACGACCGCCAGCGGCTGGTGCCTTACCGGATCCTCGACCTGCTGAGTCGGGAGCTGGCCGATGGCGAATCCCGCTCGGAGGGCCTGGCCTTGCTGAATGCCTTGATCGAGCGCCGCGGAGGCCTAGATGGTCCCGGCGACGGGGAATTCGATGCCCGTTCGTTTGCCCAATTTCTCCGGCAGATCCGTTCCTTCCTCACCATTCAGGAATGGATCGACTGCCTTGAGCTCTGCCTTCGACGCGGTGATCCTTCCGCCCTCGAACCGATGGTGGAGGCTCTTGTCGCCTCGGGATTCTTGCAGCGCAAGCCGGCCCGGGTGCAGAAGGCGCTTGATCTGCTGGGGGCCAGGAGCTTCCCTGTGCCGGATCGAAGACTCGCCAGCCTCCATCTGCTGCTCGGGGAGATCGAGGCGGCAGAAGCCTGGATGCCTGATCCAGACGGAGCAGCGGGGAAATCCCCGGATCGCCACCTTGAGGCTCTCTGTGAGATGTGTCGCAGCTGGCTCGCCCTCGGGATCACGGCGGGCTATCGCGATGCCTCCACGGCCCTGGTCGATCTTCCCGCCTGGTTCGCCGATCGCACCGTGCTCACTTTTCTCGAGCAGCGCGGTGCAAGGGTCCAGCAGCCCAGCGCTTCTCCTGCGGTGGCGATCGGCCTTCGCCCCGGGGCTGGCGAAGCCCCCCCAAGGCTGCGGCCCGCTCGGGATCCCCGCCCTCGCTCCGCAGCCGTCGCAGCCGGAACTCCCTCCCCCCGCAAATCCAAACGCTGGTCGGAAGCTGCCCGTCCTTCCGGCCAAGGGCAGTCGCGGCGGGCCAGGCTCCGGCGCTCCGCGGCTGAGGCGGCCCAAGGCCTGCTGGTCCATCGCTCCGCTTCGGGGGCGAGCCGGGGACGGGGGACCGGGCCCAGCCTGTTTCCCGCTCTGCTGATCTTCAGCCTGGCTTCGGTGCTCGGCGCCGGCCTCGGCGTCGGTCTGCAACGCTTCACCCAGCCCCAGCTTCGGAGCGGTGCTGCCGCTCCGGTGCCTGTCACCCCTTCCCCGGCGCTTCGAGGAGAGAAGAGCCCCCCTTCCCGCTCCGCGGCCGTGGGCCCGCCGAAGGCGTTGCCGGTGCTGCAGGGCCCCGATCCGGCCCCGGAGCAGTTGCGCGAACGCCTGCAGGACTGGCTGGATCGCAAGGGGAGGCTGCTGGCGGGCCAGGAGGAATGGGAGGGGGAGCTGGAGGCCCATGTGACGCCCGCCCTGGTCCAGGCGCTGCGGGAGCGGCGCCGGGGCGATCAGCAGGAGGGGGCCGTGCAGCGCACCCTGGCGCAGATTGAATCCGTGCAGGCCATCGACCGCAGCACGGATCACGTGATGCTCGAGGCGAAGATCCGCTACGCCGATGAGCTGTTGGATCGCAATGGGCTGCTGTTGGGGCGCACCCCCCTGGTGCTGCTGCGCAATCGTTATCACTTCACCCGGCTGGCCGACGGCTGGAAGCTCACCGACTGGAACCAGCTGGAACCGGGACAACCGCTCGCTTCGCTCAGCGATCCCCTACAGCAGGAAAATCCCTGAGGCCTGCTCCTTAAACTCATCTCGTCAGTTTGGTAAAGCGGTTGGAGCTGCCGATCGATCATTTCCGTCTGCTGGGCGTGGGCCCCAGCACCGATGCCCAGGCGGTTCTCCACATGCTCCATCAGCGGCTGAACCGTGTTCCTGACGATGGTTTCAGCCCGGAAACCCTGCAGGCCCGGGCAGAACTGCTGCGCTCCAGCGCCGATCTGCTCAGTGATTCCGAGCGTCGCGCTTCCTACGAAGCCGACCTCACGGCCCTTGCCGCCACAGGCGAACACGTGATGCCTGCCCTGGATGTGCCGTCGGCCAGGGAGGTGGCGGGGCTGCTGCTCCTGCTGGAGGCCGGGCAACCCCTCGACTGCTTCGAGATGGCCCGCCGTGACCTCCAGCCGCCCCAGGCGCCTGCCCTCGGGAGCAACAGGGAGGCTGATCTCACCCTGCTGGCCGGTCTGGCCTGTCTCGACAGCGCTGAGGAATTCCAGCAGCAGCGGCGCTATGAAGCGGCGGCGAGCACTCTCCAGCAGGGCCTGGAATTGCTGCAGCGCATGGGCCAGTTGCCGGAGCTGCGGGAGCGGATGAGCGCCGATCTTGATCGCCTGGCCCCTTACCGCGTGCTTGATCTGCTCAGCCGTGACCCGATGGCCAGGGAGGAACGAAGCCAGGGCCTGGCACTGCTGGAGCAGCTTGTCCAGCGGCGCGGTGGACTGGAGGGGGAGGACGATCCGGCGTTCGGCAAGCAGGAGTTCCAGGCTTTCTTCAAACAGATCCGCGCCTTTCTCACCGTCCAGGAACAGGTGGATCTGTTCAGTCGCTGGGGTGATGGGGGTTCGGCGGCAGCGGATTTTCTGGCCACCACAGCTCTGACGGCCTCCGGATTCGCCCAGCGCAAGCCCGAGCGGATCGCCGAGGCCAGGGAGCGCCTGCTGGCGAGTGGCCGCAGCGGCATCGAGCCCCTGTTGGCAAATCTGCATCTGTTGCTCGGGGAAGTGGATGCGGCCAAGGCCGCCTTTCAAGAGGGGGCGGGCCGGGAGCTTCAGGCCTGGGCCGCCCGTCAGAGTGATGACTCCCTCGGTCAGGTCTGTGCCTACTGCCGTGACTGGCTGGCCCGGGATGTGCTTCCCGGTTATCGGGATCTCGACGCCGATGCCGACCTGGATGCCTATTTCAGTGATCGCGATGTGATCGCCTATGTGGAACGGGAGGATCGCCGCAGCGGCAGGCTCTATGGGGCTGCATCGGGGCCGCTGGAGTCTTCGGCCTCTTCGTTTGCCCCAACCTTCGGCCCGTCCTCGTTCTCGACCCCTTCCTTTGTTCCTGCCAGCGGGGAGCAGGGAGGGGCGGAGCGGCTCTCCGCATCGGCGAAGGCCCCTGGGGAGCCCGCAGGGGACTTCGAACTCCCCTCCTGGTTCCTCGATCCCTTCCCTTCCTCCTCCTCCCGGAATGCGTCCGGCGATCCCTTCGGTGATCTGGATTTTGGCGGCGATACCCTCCGCCCTTCCTCCCAGGCGGGAGACATCGAGGAAGAGGAAGCTTCGCTTGGATGGTCGCTGCCCCGTCTTCCCCGCTCCCTGCCCCGGTTTTTCCCTGAGGGCTGGCCTGCTGTCAGCGCCCATTGGTTGCTGCCTGCGACAGCCGCCGTGGGTGTTGCCCTGGTGGCGGGCAGCTGGCTGTTCCGGCCCCGGTCGCCGGCACCCCCTGCCAAACCCCCTGCTATCTCGATTCCTGTCCAGCCTGTTTCCTCTCGTCCGGCCGGAGGGCCGGCGCTGACTTCTGGTACGGGTGCCCCTGCCACCCCCTCCAGGACAGGCGCCGCCAGCCCCGCTGCGGTCGGCTCAGCTCCTGCCACCGCGACAGCTTCCGCTACGGCTGCCTCCACGTCCCCTGTCAGTGCTGGTAAGGCTCTGACCTCGGCGGCCCCGAGTTCCGTGGAACTCCAGTCCTTGCTCGAACGTTGGCTGGCCGCGAAAACGGCCGTGCTGGCGGGCCAGGAGAGGCCGGCGGATCTGGGGCTCCTAGCTCAGGGCGGAGCGATCGAGCTTCTGCTCAATGAGCGCCGTCAAGACCAAAGTCAGCAGCAGACGCAGAAACTCAGTGCCCGGATCACCGATCTCACGATCACGGAGAGATCCCCGAATCGCATCGCCGTGCGGGCCGTTCTGAACTACAGCGACGCTCGTCTGGATGCTTCCGGTAAGGAGGTGGACCGCACCGCCCCCACCACGCTCCGCAATCTCTACGTGTTCGGTCGCGATGGAGAGGGCTGGCGACTCGTCGCCACACGCTCCGCCGACTGAGCCTGCCCAGCGGGCCCCCCGTTTCTCCGCCGCCTTTACGGCTGCCGCACCCTCCCCACCCCTCCGATGTTCGACGAGCTTTCCCAGCGTTTCGAAGACGCCGTCAAAAGCCTGCGTGGCCAGGCCACCATCTCCGAAACGAATGTGGAAGGGGCCCTCAAGGAGGTGCGTCGCGCCCTGCTGGAAGCGGATGTGAGTCTTCCCGTGGTGCGGGATTTCGTGGAGGAAGTGCGCCGCAAGGCTGTGGGTGCCGAGGTGGTGCGGGGCGTCAGTCCCGATCAGAAGTTCATTCAGGTGGTGCATGAGCAGCTGGTGGAGACCATGGGGGGCGAAAACGCCCCCCTGGCCGCCGGTGGCAAAGCCGGTGCCCCCTCCGTGGTGTTGATGGCGGGCCTCCAGGGCGCCGGCAAGACCACCGCCACCGCCAAGCTCGGCCTCCACCTCAAGGAACAGGGCCGCAGGGCCCTGCTGGTGGGAGCCGATGTCTATCGCCCGGCTGCCATCGAGCAGTTGAAGACCCTCGGCCACCAGATCGGCGTTGAGGTGTTCAGCCTCGGCACCGACGCCAAGCCCGAAGCCATCGCAGCGGCCGGCATCGAAAAAGCCAGGACCGAAGGCTTCGACACCGTGCTGGTCGACACCGCAGGTCGCCTCCAGATCGATACGGCGATGATGGAGGAGATGGTGCGCATCCGCGAGGCCGTGCAGCCCGATGAGGTGCTGCTGGTGGTGGACGCGATGATCGGCCAGGAGGCAGCGGAGCTCACCCGCGCCTTCCACCAGCAGGTGGGGATCACGGGAGCCGTGCTCACCAAGCTGGATGGCGACTCCCGTGGGGGCGCCGCCCTTTCGATCCGCAAGGTGAGCGGAGCACCGATCAAGTTCATCGGCACCGGCGAGAAGGTGGAGGCGCTGCAGCCTTTTCACCCGGAGCGGATGGCCAGCCGCATTCTGGGCATGGGCGATGTGCTCACCCTGGTGGAGAAGGCCCAGAAGGAGGTGGAGCTGGCCGATGTCGCCCGCATGCAGCAGAAGCTGCAGGAGGCGTCGTTCGATTTTTCCGACTTTCTCCAGCAGATGCGCCTGATCCGGCGCATGGGGTCCCTGGGGGGCCTGATGAAGATGATTCCGGGCATGAACAAGATCGATGACGGCATGCTCCAGCAGGGGGAGCAGCAGTTGCGCAAGATCGAAGCGATGATCGGTTCGATGACCGAGGCCGAACGGAGCCAACCGGAACTGCTGGCCTCCCAGCCCTCCCGTCGTCGTCGGATCGCCTCCGGCTGTGGCTACACCCCGGCCGATGTGGACAAGGTGCTGGCGGATTTCCAGAAGATGAGGGGGTTCATGCAGCAGATGACCCGGGGAGGCATGCCCGGGATGCCTGGGATGGGCGGTGGTGGATTCCCCGGGATGCCGGGGATGGGGGGCATGCCGGGGATGCCTGGGATGGGAGGAGGCAGGCCCGGCGCCGGAGCGCGGGGAGGGTCTCCCCAACCCGCTAAGGCCCCTCGTCCGGCCAAGAAGCGCAAGGGTTTCGGCGAGCTCTGAGCCCGGCATCCGCTGCACCCAGGACAACCGGCCCCACCGCAGGGTAAACTCGTCGTTTGGAAACTCTCCGGTAAGGCCACGATGATCAAGCTCCGCCTGAAGCGGTTCGGTAAGAAGCGGGAAGCGAGTTTCCGTCTTGTGGCCACCAACAGCACCTCC
>Ga0164292_10000026_pt1 | contig 91513 bp, 76 predicted proteins | sample GEODES117metaG_FD_111486 | JGI IMG/M metagenome (GOLD analysis project Ga0164292, IMG submission 111486) | Eutrophic lake water microbial communities from Lake Mendota, Wisconsin, USA - GEODES117 metaG | ecosystem: Environmental > Aquatic > Freshwater > Lake | place: USA: Lake Mendota... | reverse complement strand
GCGGATACAGGCCGCCGTTACCGACATCGGGAACACAGCCGATGCGGCGCATCACGCGACACGGTACAAGGGTCGCACGCTGAGGCCGTGGCCTCTATCGGGGAGGACTCCCGCAAACGTCAGGGAATCCCGCACATCGATATGCGGATGGCCGGCGTGCTGGCCCGACCGCGACCTCACACGGCAGACGCTACAACGCCCACCGGAATGCCCGCGCCACCCAGTCACCCAACCGGTGCGCCCAGCCGCGCTGTCGCCAGGCCGCAGCGGTGATCTCAAGGCTCCCTTCGAGGTCCGCCGTGTACACCCGCTCCAGGGCGGCCCCGCACGTATCGTCGAAGAGCAGCACGTTGCACTCGGCGTTCAGCCAGAACGAGCGGAAGTCGAGATTCGATGAACCAATGAGGCTGGCGTGTCCATCCACCACCAGCGTCTTGGCGTGCAACGTGGCGCGCTGATACTCGAAAATCCGTACGCCTCGGTCGAGCAGATACGCGTACGCCCCGTGCGCGGCATGCCGGGCGAGCGGCACATCGGTACGTGCTCCGGGCAGCAGCAGCCGCACGTCCACTCCGCGCTGCGCGGCCGCCGCGAGTACGGTGAGCGCCCGCGTCGGCGGGGCGAAATAGGGCGTGGTGATCCACAACCGTTCGCGCGCCGCGGCCGCCAGCGCCACCAGGGTGGTCAGCATCTCGCGCTGCCCACGTCCGGGGCGCGGATCCACGACCAGCACGGCGGGATCGTCATGACCGGCCGCTTCGGCGATACGTCGCACCTGTCGACCACGTCGTCGGTCGCGACGTTTCCCGAGCTGCCGCTGCACCCGTGCCGTAAGTGGCGCGACGAACGGCCACCGCGAGGCGAGCGCGGCATTGAGCGCCAACGGGCGAGCGGGCGGATGCAGCACCCCCTCACTCCAGCTTACGTACTCGAGCCCCGGCAACACCGGACCACGGGCGCGATCCCACCCCTCCGCGAACACCGCCGCCAACTCACCCGCCACCGTCCCCCGCAACTCCACGAACGTGTCACGCCAGGCGTCATGTCGACGGCGGATACTTGAACCGTACTCCTCACCGATGTTCATGCCGCCGGTAAAGGCGGTGGCGCGATCGATCACCAGCAGCTTGCGATGATCACGGCGTAACGCATCGAAGGGGTGATGCCAGAACCGGTGGAAGTGACGCACCTGTACACCACCGGACTCGAGCGTGGCCCAGAACGATCCACGCGTCGCGAGGGAGCCCACCGCATCGGCCAACACACACACGCGGAGTCCACGCGCCGCCGCCTGCAGCAGCGCCGTCTGCACACGTACCCCCAGCTTGTCGTCGCGCAGGATGTACGTTTCGAGCAGCACCTCCTCGCGCGCCGCGTCGATAGCCGCCTGCATTCGCGCAAAAGCCTCTTCCCCGTCGGGAAGCAGGCGCACCGGCGGACATCGATGCAACGGGCCGCCATCGATTCGCTGCGCCAGCGTGCGAAAGGCCCCGTCGCGTACGCCATTCACCAACTGGCGCGCAGTGGCCCAAACGCGCCAGGCGCGCTCGGCGCGGGGAAACGACGTGGTGGGCATCCTCCAGAAACCTAGCGTGCCGCGCCACGCACCGCCGAAGCGGGCGTGACGCGGCACGAGAGACCATGTAGAGGATCAGCGACGCGCGGGCGCGGGCACCATGGTCAAGAAACTCTTCGCATACCGGTGTCCGATCTCCCGCACGGACGGCGTGTCGTAGTGGGTGGTGTCACCGCGATGCTTGAGGCCATCGGTGCGCACGAACGCCGAACGTGACGTGGTGCGCGCCACCAGTTGATGTATGCTATCCACGCGTGTGCGATGCACGGTCCACGGCTTTTCAGCGAAACGCCCCATCTGCCCGATTAGGAACGGCACATCGGGCGCATCGAGGTCGCGACGCATGTTGGCGATGACCGCGCGCAATCGCTGCTCGTAATCAGCCGGGCCCTGAGCGTTGCTGTCCGTCTCGCCCTGCAGCCACAGAATACCGGCCAGGCGCCCCGAGGCGAGTGCGGCTTTCGCGCGTACGATGGCATCGTCGTACGGATGAGTCTTGGTGGGACCGTCCATCGCGCCGGGCTCCCACGACCGGATGGACGACCCGCCCACCGCGGCCGGAATGAGCCCGATCTCACTCTCCCGCCACGCCGACGCAATATCCACCCCGAACGCGCGCCCGGGTCCTACGCCCACCACCTTGGGCTTGTCGAAGTGCATGGGCTCGCGCGCCGGCACCCACTGCTGCCTCGCGTCAAGCATGAACACCCGGGGTACCACCGTACTGTCCTCGGCTTCCACCGTGCCACGGCCAGCCATGTTCGACTGCCCCACGAGCAGGAAGAGTTGCATGTCCTTCGTGGGCACCGGCGCCGAACGCGGCTGCGCACACGCCAGCGCCGGCACCAATGCGAGCATAGTGGCAGCGCGAACCACCGACAACAATCGATGCCTCATGACCGGACCCCCTCCCACAGCCCCTGCAGGTACATCGCACCGAGTGCACGATCATGAAGTCCATACCCGGCGCGGCCCTCTTCGCCCCAGATCATGCGGCCATGATCGGGACGCATGGGACCGGTGTAGTCGTGCCGCGCCAGTGCCGACAACACGCCGCGCATGTCCACGTCACCGAACTCCGACGGATGCGGGACTTCGTCAAACGCCCGGGATGTGGCCGTATCCCGACGCTTCACGTTGCGGCAGTGCATGAAGTGGATACGACCGCGCGCCGCGAATTCGTCTACCAGCGCCGGCAGATCGTTCTTCGCGAGTGCGCCCAGCGAGCCGGTGCAGAACGTGAGGCCGTTGGCCGGATGGTCCACGAGCGACAGGAAGCGCCGCAACGCGTCCCCGTCAGTGATGACCCGCGGGAGGCCGAAGATCGACCAGGGCGGATCATCCGGGTGAATGGCGAGTTTCACGTTCACCTCGTCCGCCACAGGCACGACACGCTCGAGGAAGTACGCGAGATGCTCCCACAACTGCTCCGCATTCACGGCCTTCCACGCATCGAGCAGCGCACCGAGGGTAGCCGCATCGTAGGCCGTGCTCCAACCGGGCAGTTCGCCCGTGCCGCGGGTGAGATCGAAGCGCGCCAGCTCCTCGTCACTGTACGTGAGGGTGGTGGAGCCGTCCGCCATGGGATGCGCGAGGTCGGTGCGCATCCAGTCGAAGATGGGCATGAAGTTGTAGCACACCACCGGAACCCCGGCCTCACCCACCTGGCGCAGGCTCTCACACCACGCCTCGATGTAGCGGTCGCGATCGACGGCGCCGAGCTTGATGTGCTCATGCACGGGAATGCTTTCGACCACCTGCAATGACAGCCCGGCGTTGTCGATGCTGTCCGTGAGACGCGAAACGCTATCGCGCGTCCATGCCTCGCCTACCGGTACGTCGTACACCGCACTCACGATGCCGCGCACACCCGGAATCTGACGGATGTTCCTCAGCGTCACGCGATCCGACGGACCGTACCACCGAAACGTCATGCGCATGCCGAACTCACACTCATCTGCGTTGGGGATTCGTTGAAATAAGCGACGATCGTCATACGCCGGTGAAGGCGCTGAAGCCACCATCGACCGGGAGCACGGTACCCGTCACGAAGGACGCCGCGTCGCTGCACAGGAAGCGGACGGCCCCGTGTAACTCTTCGTGGCGTCCGAACCGCCCCATGGGGGTCTTGGCGAGCACCGATTGCGCACGCGGCGTCCAGTTGCCGTCAGCATCCACCAGGACGGCGCGATTCTGCGTGGCGAGGAAGAACCCCGGCGAGATGGCATTCACCCGCAGCCCCTCACCGCATCGACGGGCCAAGTCGACAGCCAACCATTTCGTGAAGTTCTCCACCGCGGCCTTGGCAGCCGAGTAGCCCATCACGCCGCTGAGAGCCTGTGTGGAGGCCATCGACGAGATGTTGATGATGCTGCCACGCCCCTGCCATGCCATCGCTTCGCCGAAGACGAGCGACGGAAGTACGGTCCCGTGCAAGTTGAGCTGCAGCACTTCGTCGAATGCATCCATGGGAAGATCGAAGGGCGGCCCATTGTCGCTGCGCGCCCGCGCCACGTTGCCGCCCGCGGCGTTCACCAGAATGTCGATGCGCCCCCATGCCTCGAGAACGTGCGCCCGTGCCGACTGCAGCGCATCGCGATCGACCACGTCGGCCAGCACCATCATGGCCTGTCCACCGGCGTCCACGAGACGCTCGACCATCGCCCGCGCTTCGGCTTCGCGACGCCCAAGCACCACGACCCGTGCGCCTGCAGCCGCCAACGTGGTGGCCATGCTGCCACCGAGCACACCATACCCACCGGTAACGATGGCCACGCGATCACGAATATCGAAGAGATCCGTCACGAAATCGAAAGGACGAAGAGGGAGATCAGCGGGATTCCGTACGCAGCAGCACGAGACGACGATCGCCCCGCGCGTGCATGGCGACCGTAGTACCGGTAAACGGCACCCGTACCACGCTGCTGTCGTTGGGCGCCACAATCGTGGTGACCGGTCGGGCGTTCACCGTAAGGGTGAGGCTCAGTGGTGTCGACGTGGGGTTGAGCACCGTGGTCTGCAGCGACGTGCGCCCCTCGGGCACACGCCACCACACCCGCCCCTCACCCTCCGCAGACCCGGCGTCGAGCAGCTTGTACGACCCGCCCGACGTGAACTCGTAGGGGCCGTAGGGGCGACGGCCCCGCGCCACGTACTGTACCGCGGGCCGTGTGTTCCAGCCACCACTTTCGCCACCGGCCAGCCAGAATCCTTCGGCGTCGATCGTCGTGGCATTGGCGGCACGCATCGCCTCCGGCATGGTGGGCACGGTGTTCACCAGCAACCCACTGTTCACACCGGTCACGATACCCTGCTCCGAGCCGTAGTTCCCCCACTCGATGATGCCACTGATCAGCGGGTGCACGTCGTGGGTGTCGTTCCCCGCCACGTAGGCCACGAGATTGTGCAGCAGTCGATCGGCCACCGGCTCGCTCCCCACCCGCGGCACCATGTCGAACGCCGACAGCACGACGCTGCCGCGACCGATGAAGTGCTCGGTCAGCGCGTGACCGGCGAGACCGTGATCGTAGTTCGCGAGCACCGCCACACGCGACAACTCCTGCGGTCGGGTCAGCGCGTAGCCGCGGGTCACCGGATACACCGCGGGCAAGCCAGCTTTCGTCTCGCGCCATCCCGTGTAATCACTCCACAGGAACAGATCATCGCGGGTGATGCCACGGAACACCGGATGCGCGGGACGCTCGGGGTTGATGGCCATCCCCTGCGCCCATGGCCGACCACCAGGCATCACGTAGGGATGATCGAGCGGCGTAATGGAGGGGCGCACCCCGCCAGGCAACCAATGCGTGGCGAAGGCATCCGGCCGCTGGTCGAGTACGAGTACCCGACCGCCGCGCGTGGTGAACGCCTCCAGCAACCCCACGTCACCCGTGAGCAGAGTATCCCAGCTGCCGCTGCCCACCACCACCGCGTCACGCTGCGGGTCGAGGCCAACCAGCTGCCTGAGCGGCTCGGTGCGCACCCCCAGTGCGCTGAGTGCGCGCCTCGTCCGACCACTCGGATCGTACAAGCGCAACGTGCGACCGGACATCGAAACGGGGGATTTCCGTGCGAACACCCGGACCGTGGTATGGTTGCGGCTCAGCGTATCGCGGCCGCGCACCAGCACGCCCTCGAGCGTGAGCGACCCCTCGGCGTCGCGCGGCAACGGGATGGTGAGTGAACGCGCGCTCGCCGTGTAGTGCGCCGCCACGGGCCACGGGAGGCGCGTCGTGAATCGCGCCCGCCCCGTACCATCACGCAACGTGGCCACGAGCGTGGCGCCGACGATGGCCCGACCGTCGTCGGCATCGTTCACCACATGTGCCACCACCGGCCATGCGTCACCTGAATAGCGCTGCGGCGTGAAGTGCTCCCAGCTGAGCAGGACCGGACGGAAGGAGCGCACCAGCTGCTCCACCACCGGCTTCGGCCCCATGTCGGTCACCGACGTGATGCCGTGCCAATTGGAGAAGAGAATGGTGAACGGCACCACGCCGGCGAGGGCCTGGTTCTGCGGGCGCAACCGGCGCGTGATCTCCACCGCCTGACCGGTGAGCCACGCCTGATATGCAAGCGCGCGCGGGCCCTGTTCTTCGTCGGGGGCGTGTCCCGTCCAGTTGAGCTGCGAATCCGGCTGCTTGGTGTCGGAGACGAGATTGTAGCGCCCGTCGGCCCCCGTGTAGTTGCCCACCACTTCACTCAGGGTGATGGGCTGCACTTTGCCGTCGCGCCAACAGGTGGACGCATCGCGCAGCGTGTAGAAGCTGAGGAAGGAGTTGTAGTACCATCCCCAGTAGCGATGCATATCGCACAGGTCACCGGAGCGCCCGTGTCCGTATCCCGCATTCGCCAGAATGAGGCGCGTCGGATCCCACGCCCGAACGCTGTCCGTCACGGCCCCGAGATAGCTCACCATGGCCGCGGCACCGTCCGACTGATAGTGCACCTCGGGGTCGGCCGTCTCGTTGGTGAGCGCGTAGATCACCACGCTCGGGTGGTTCACCTGCGGCGCGAGAATCGTATCGCGATACCAGGCGACACTCGCCGCGAAGTTCCCCGGCACGCGCGTGGCCGAACCACCGCGCGGCGTGCCGTAGTTGCCCTGGAATACCAGCATCCCCACATCGTCGGCAGCATCCAGCCACAAGGCATTGGGGGTGCCGAGGCGAACGATGTTGATTCCCTGCTGCTTGAGAAAACCCAGATACTCGCGCGCGAATCGCGGGCTACGCGACAGCGAATCGGGAATGTTGCGCCCCGGCGGATTGATCGCGTTGCCCTTGAGGAATACGGGGCGGCCGTTGAGCAGAACACGACCGTTTGCGGTCGTGATGCGGCGAAATCCGATGCGCACGCTGTCCCGCAGCGTGCCCACCTCGAGAAGCAGATCGTAGCGGACCGGCGAGGACGGCGACCACGGCTGCACGCGTGCCAACGGGACACGAGTGGACACGCCGGCCATGCCTTCAACTTTCGCCAGCGTACCGAGGGAGCCTCGCCACACCGTGGTGCCATCGGCGGCGCGGAGCGTACCGGTTACCTGCTGGCCAACCGCACCGTGATCACCGACGCGCACATCGATGCGCATCGACGACACATCGGTGAAGACCTGCGTCCGAAGTGTTCCCCCCGATGCCTGCGCGTGCATCACGACCGGCAGCACACCGGCCGCGAGCAGCGCCACGACCGAGCGGTGATGATGCCTCACTTGCGACGAACCCGGATGGCGCTGAGCAGCGGCTTCCCCTTGTGGGCCATGAACCGCACGTCGATTCCACGGCCATCAGTCGCGCGCGCCGTCGAGAGAATGGGCACGGCCACGCCGGTACCGGCCTGCGCGGCGAGATCCAACCGCGACACCGTGAGGACGCCGTTCACTACCACGTCGAACACGCGTTCACCGATCGGCGTCGCGTTGGGCTCGGCAAACCGCAATTCGACCTCGTACTCTCCATCGGGGACATCGAAGCGATATCCCTGCAGCCCCTCACGGTACGTGATGTACACCGGCGGCTGAGACGTCCCGCGCACGGGCAGTTCCTTGCTGAATGGCATCGGTTCGCCACCGACGTGGCCGTAGCCGCCGGGGGTGTACACGCGATCGGCGACCCAGAGCACGCCATCCACATCGGCCATTTCCGCCTGACTGCCCACGTTCACACCGAGATCTCGAAACGGTACCGAGGCATCGGCCAGACGCGGCGCGCGGTACGTGAAGTCGATGACCAGACGGTCGGTCGCCACAGCCGCGGCACCGACCGTGCGCGCTTCCAGGACGTTGGGGCCGTCCGTGAACGGCACCTCCCACGTGATGCGCTTCACGTCGTCTGGGACGCGTACACCGAGTGAGCGGCCGTTGAGGAACAGCTCCACCTTGGCTGCATTGGAGTACACATCCACCGGCTGCCGCACGGCGCGCATGCCGGCACCGGCCGGCGCGGTGCTGTCGGTACCGGTACGACGCGTCCACGTGCGGCTCGCAATGTGCACCATCGGCGTGCGCGTCCAATTGGCCTGGTACAGGAAGTACACGTCCTTGTACTCCCGATTCCACGTCATCAGCCCCTTCTGATTGCGGAACGGAATGGAACCACCGATCTCCCCCTTGCCGAAGTCAAACTGATTCCACACCGCGCTTCCGGCGAGCCACGGCCGCGCCGCCAGCTGCCGCAGATACGACTCGTGATAACGGCGTTGCCACGTGCCGCTGAAATCGAAGCGCTCGGGGACGAGACTGTTCACGCGATAGTCGTCTTCCGCGCCGTACTCGCTGAGGATGAGCGATTGGGCCGGATGCGCCGCGCGACGCTTATCGAGCCCGCGACCGAGGTCGGCAAACACGCCACTATACCAGCCGTCGTAGCGATTCACCCCGACGACCGGCGTCCGCACGCCGAGCCCCGCCTTGTCGTAGTCATCGCTGCCGTGCAGAGCCACCGTCGTCGGCCGCGACGGATCTTCCGCCCGTGCCACACTGTCGAGTGTGGCCTCGAGCTCGCGCACCTGACGCAGGTACGTGCTGTCGCTGTGCCGGTTGATCCGCTCGCCGTCGCCCGACCAGAGCAGCACCTCATTCATCAGCCCCCACAACACCACGCTGGGGTGGTTGCGATGCTGCCGGATCATCTCGCGCAGCTGCAGCACCGTGGCCGCGGTGAACCGCGCATCGGGGTTGATGTAGTCCACCACCGGGATCTCTTCCCACAAGAGCAGTCCCAGCTCGTCCGCCGCCTCGAGCACGGCCGGGTCCTGCGGGTAATGCGCCAGACGCAGGAAATTCGCCCCCATCGCCTTGATGAGCGTCAGATCGCGGCGATGCAGATCGTTCGACAGCGCACTGCCGAAGCGCTCGTGATCCTGATGCCGGTTGGTTCCGCGAAGGACGAGTTTTTCGCCGTTCAGCCGAAACCCGGTCGAATCGAACGCGAACCAGCGCAGCCCCACCCTGTCGGTCACACGATCCAGCACACGCTCCCCGTCACGGACTTCCGTGTGCAGGGTATAGAGGTACGGCGTGTCGGGGCTCCACAGCTGCGGCTTCGTCAGGGTCGGTAAGGGCCCACCGGTCACCGACGTCTGACCCGGCGTCAATGACAGCACACGTTCACGACGCACCACTTCACGCCCGGTGGCGTCGGTGAGCATCTGGGCCACCGTGACGGTGCGCGCGGTGCGTCCGCTGTTGGCCAGCGTGACGTCGGCCTCCACCACGGCGGAATCGCGCGACACGTACGGAGTACGCACGACCGATCCCTTCTCGCCCAAGGCCCCCGGCCTCACGTGTACCGCGTCCGTGGCTACCAGCCACACGTCGCGATAGATGCCGCCGTACAGCACGAAGTCCACCGCCAGTGGGGCGAGGAACGGATCGTGCGCGTTGTTCACCTGCACGGCGATGATGTTGCGCGCACCAAGGGTGATCCACTTCGTCACATCGAAGGTGAAACCGGTGTACCCCCCAGCATGACGGCCGGCCCACGCGCCGTTCACGTACACATCCGCCACCTGATTGACGCCCTCAAACCGCAGATAGAGCGACTTGCCGGCGTACGTGCTGTCGAGCGTGAGATAGCGACGGTACCACGCCACGCCGCGCCGGTATCCGGGGACGTCATCGAACGGGTCCTTCGCATTCCAGGTGTGCGGCAGCGTGATCTGCTCCCAGCCAGCGTCGGCCACCTGGGCGCGTTCGAAGGGCCGGAACTTCCCGGGCTCCACGAGCGCCGTGAAGCGATCGCCGTACGACTGGCCGCCGTAGGCGAAGTGCCAGCCGTCGTTGATGGTGCGCTCCACGCGTCCCACCGGCTGTGCCCCGGCGCCCACAGCATGAAGCATGGCCACCGCAGCCATGCTCCGCGTCCACCCCATCACGCTGCCGCGCATGTCGTTCAGTAGCCCGGGTTCTGGTTCATCTTGCGCCCGAGGTTCGCATCGATGACCGACTGCGGAACGGGCAGCAGCGAGTCGCGCGGCTGCACCGCGGCACGCGCCAGCGGGTTGAAACGCCTGGTACGATCGAACCAGGTACCGGTGCGCAACAGCGTATACCGCCGCTGCTCCTCGGTGATCAGTTCGCGCGAACGTTCATCGAGGATGAAGTCGAGCGTCACCTGCGCCGGCGTGATGGCCGACGCACCGGCCCGGGCGCGCACGATGTTCAGTGTCGCCGCCGCATCGGTGGTGCGCCCCTGTCGAAACTGTGCCTCGGCCAGCAGAAGATAGGTCTCCGCGAGCCGCAGGTACGGCTGGTCCACGAACGTGGCGCCACCTTGCGGGTCGATAGGGCTCGCCCAGTCCCACTTGCGCGTACTCGGCCACAGCGGATCGCTCAGACGTTCGGCCGCGAAGGCGGTGAGCAACGTGTCGCCAAGACGACGGCCAGCGGGAAGCGTGGCCGCGTTGTTGAACGTATAGAAACGGCGCAGCGCAAACGTTCCGCCACGCTGATCCTGCGGCTCGTAAAGATTGATCGCGTAGCGCGTCATGGACAAACGGCCGATGCCACGACCACCGTACTCCGGCGCAATCTGCAAACCGCGGTTCTGCTCGTACCGGTTCACCCAGTAGCGGCGCAAGATGCTACCACCGCCACCGTTCACGAGCTCCGCGTACTGCAGAACCCACAGCGCCTCGGTGTTGCCCTGCGCGCGGTTCACGTTGCCGTCCACGAACTGGTCCATGAACGGCACGCCGGGCTCGGTGCGCCTCACGCCATAGCGCGCGGTGATGAGCCGGTAGTTGCCGCTGGTGATCACCGCCTGCGCCTTCTGCTCGGCGAGCGCGGGCTGGTTCAGCGCCAGATACATCTCGGCGAGATAGTGCTGTGCTACCGCCTTCGTCACCTTGCCGGGATTCGTCGTGGTGAGCGGGAGGTTCTGTTCGGCATACAGGAGGTCACTCACGATGAAGCGACGCACCGAGTCACGCGGCGCCCGCTCCCAGTCGTTGCGGATGCTCGTGCCCGACGATTCCTGCGTGTTGATGGGCACATCGCCGTAGAGGTATGACAGATGGCGATAGGCCCAGGCGCGAATGAGCCGCGCTTCGGCCGTGACACGCGCCTTGTCCGCCGCGCTCCACTTCACCGCCGGGTTCTCCGCCCGGGCGATGATGGTATTCGCCGCATTGACCGTCTGGTACATCACGTTCCAGATGTGCGTGATGAACCCGTCGACGGGCGTCATGCGCACACCGAACTCCTGGAAGGTGCGCTCGTTCGGGGAAACGAAATTGCCGAAGCCGTTGTCCGTACCGATGACCATCGGGATCATCAGCAGCTCGTTGTTCGACTCGTCCTGTCCCCAGCGTTCGCGACGTACCTGGGCGTAGAGCGCGTTCAGCCCGGCTTCGAACCCCTCGAGGTTCGTGTACAGGTTGTCCGCGACGATGATGTCCTTCGGGTTTTCGGTGAGCAGCTTGTCGGTGTCGCACGCGGCCATCGACAGCGCCATGGCGAGCGAACCACCCAGCAGCGCAAGTCGTCGCGCGCGGGTTGCAAAGGAGGTCGTCATGCGTGGGGTCCGGGAGCGGATTGCGTGGTTGGTCATGGCTCAGTACCGGATGTTGACGCCGGCGGTGAACGTGCGCTCGAGTGGCACAGCGCGCTGGCCGGCCAGCTCGGGGTCCATGCCCGTCCACTTCGTGCTCGTCCACAGGTTGCGGCCGTTCACGTAGACACGCGCCGACTGCACCCCGAGACGCGTGAAGGTGGCCTTCGGCAGGTCGTACGAGAGCGACACGTCCTTGAGGCGCACGAAACTCGCATCTTCGTAGAAGTCCACGCCCAACGGATTGCTCGTCTGACTGTTGGCCGGGTAGCTGTTGATGGGGTTCGTGGGCGTCCAGTACTGTTGGTACAGCATGTTGCGGCTCACGTTCGCGTTCACCTGGCCGGTGCCGCGTAACACGTTCACGCGCGTCACCCCCTGCACCGTCTGCAGGAACGCGCTTGCGGTGATCCCCTTCCAGCGCACCGTGTTGGTGAGGCCGCCGGTGTACTTGGGCTGCAGGCTGCCGATGATCGTGCGATCGGTGGGGTCGATCTTGCCATCCCCGTTCGCATCCACGATGCGCACGTCGCCAGGCTTCGCGGTGGGCTGGGCCGACGTGCGGATGCGCGCCGTATCCGCCAGCTGCCAGATGCCGTCGAACTTGTAGCCGAAGTTCACATCGATCGGCATGCCGATGAACCACTGGTTGGCGAGATCGCTCTTGCCGTCGCCATACAGATCGACGATCTGATTACGGTTCACCGACACGTTGAGATCGGTCGTCCAGCGCACGCCGCCCTTGTCGACGTTCACCGTGGAGAGGTTGGTTTCCCAGCCCCAGTTCGACGTCCGGCCGATGTTCTGCGTGATCCGCGTGATCCCCTGCACCGACGAGATGGAGCGGGACAACAGCAGATCACGCGTCTTCGCCTCGTAGCGTTCCCACGTCCAGTTGATGCGGCCACGGAACATCGAGAGATCAAATCCGATGTTCGACGAGGCCGTTGTTTCCCACTTGAGATCGGGATTGCCGAGCGTCGACGGGATGTAGCCGGGTGCCGAGGCGTCGCCGCTCAGGTACGAGCGATCGGCCAGCTGCGACAGCGTCTGATACGGGTTGATCGCCTGATTGCCATTGCGGCCGGTCGTGTAGCGGATCTTGAAGGCATCCACCTGCGCCTTGAACGGGAAGAAGCCCTCGTTCGATACGTTCCAGGCGAGCGCGAGCGAGGGGAATACGCCGTACTTGTTGTTGGCGCCGAAGCCCGAATAGCCATCACGCCGCGTCGTCAGCGTGGCGAGATAGCGCTCGTCGTAGCCGTAGTTGAGACGCGCCATCTGCGACACGATCTTCGATTCCACCACGCTGGCCGTGGTCAGGTTGAGCGTGGCGAGCGCCGAGCGATACCCGAGCACATCGTTGGGGAACCCCTGCGCGTCGCGGCTGCGCGTCTCGAGGCTGCTCGACTGCACACTGTACAGCCCCGTCGCGTCGATGGCATGGCGACCGAACGACTTCGCATAGCGAAGGAGATTCTCTACCGTCCAGTCGTTGCGCGTGGAGTTGCTCGTGGTGGCGGTACCCGCCGAGCGTAGCCCCGTACCGGTGTTGCGGCCGTAGTAGCGGCCGTTGTTGCTGTTCGTGAGATCGGCGCCGGCGTTGAGACGGAACGACAGTCCGGGAATCTTGGGCACCGTAAGCTGCGCGTAGTTGGACGTGAACAGACGATTGTTGACGGCGGCGTCGTTCACGAAGAGGTTCTCGAGCGGGTTGGCGCCGTTGATCGGCTGCTCGGGCCACGGATTGATGAGGATGCTGCCGTCAGTATTGAACGGCTTGATGAGCGGGTTCTGGTAGTACGCATCGGTAAAGCTGATGGGCAACCCGCTTCGATCGGTGCGCGCGAACTGCGTCGACGTGCCGGCGGTGAGCCATGGCCGGATCTGCTGGTCCACGTTCGCGCGGAAGGTGGTGCGCACGTAGCGATCGTTCTTCGCCACCCCTTCCACATCGAGCAGCGAGCCGCCGAGGAGGTACTTCGTTTCCTCGTTACCACCGCTCACCGACAGGTCGTGCTGACGCTGCGTCCCGGTGCGAGTCCCGAGCGTCTGCCACGGCGTATCGATGTTCTGGGCGATGTTGTCGTTCTCCGTCTGCGTGAACGTTTCGGCGCACGACTGGTCGGCCCGTACGCGCAGGCGCTCGCACTTGAAGGTGATGAACTCCGCCGCGGTCATCACCCGCGGCAGATCCACGAACTCCTGCGTCCCGGCACTGCCGCTGTACTGCACCCGCGCCTTGCCCGTCGCCCCCTTCTTGGTGGTGACGAGAATGACACCATTGGCACCGCGGGCGCCGTAAATGGCGGTCGCCGACGCGTCCTTCAGCACATCGATCGAGGCCACGTCGCCCGGATTGATTTCCCCGAGCGGGCCGTTGTAGGGAATGCCATCCACCACCACGAGCGGCGAGGCGCTGGCGGAAATGGAGCGCTGGCCGCGCACGGTGATGTTGAGCGTGGGTTCTGCACCGGCACCGCTGTTCACCACCGCGACGCCGGGGAGCGACCCTTGCAGCGCCTGCGCCACGGACACGTTGGGCTTGTCCTCGAGGCGATCGGTAGGCACCGACACCACGGAGCCGGTGATGTCGGAGCGCTTTTGCGTGCCGTATCCCACGGTCACGACGTTGCTGAGCGTGGTGGCGGTGCGCTCGAGCGTCACGTCAATCGTGGTACGGGATCCCACCACCTCGCGACGCTCACGGAAACCGATACGGTTGATGACGAGCGTGTCGTTGGGCCCCCGTACACGCAGGCCGTAACGGCCATCCTCAGCCGAGACGGACCCGATGCGGGTGCCAGCCACCACGATGGTGGCGCCAGCAACGGCCTCGCCGTTGTCGGTCGCCGTGATGCGGCCGCGAATGAGCGGACCGCCCTGCGCGCCAGCCAGCGCAAACGGGACGGCCAGCAGCAGAGCGAGCGCTGCGAAGGAATTGGTTCGTGACATGGAGGGGTCGGAGATTGGACGCGTCCGGGAAGGTGGGACGCACATCGGGCCGGCGAGACTGCGCGAACCGGAAGGGAGGTGCGGTGGGAGGACTACGGGAAAAATCGGGACGGCGGGGCAGCCATGGTCAGGCAGGACGAGCCACGACCGGGAGAGGATGGACGGCCGGATCCCAGCGCTGGAGATCCGTGCGCACCTTGTCCAGATGCGCAGCCATGAGGCGGCCAGCCATGGAGGCGTCGCGCGCCCGCAGCGCCTCGCAGATCTCGACGTGCTGGCGATGGTCTTCGGCACGCGAGTTCTGGATGTCGAGAATCGCCCGCTGTTCATGCGTGAACAGCGAGGTGAGCACTTCGAGCAGCTGGGCAAGCACCGTGTTACCCGACGCCACCGCGATGCTGCGATGGAACGCCATGTTGGTCTGATTCAGCACCTCGTCGTTGCCGAGGTTGGCCTCAGCGTGCGCGAGCAGCACCTGCATCTGGTCGAGCTGGGCGTCGGTCGCCGCGGTCGCAGCCCGCTCGGCCCCCAGCACCTCGATCGCGGCACGCGCCTCGATGAGATCGAGGAGCTGCTGTTTCGACGGCAGGCCGGTGAGCACCGGATTGCTCATGAGCAACGCGTCACTCCGCCGCCCCACGTACACACCGGAGCCATGGCGGATGCTCACCGCCCCCGCCATCTCGAGCCGCTTGAGCGCCTCGCGCACCGTTGGGGCCCCAACCCCGAAGTCCCGGGCCAAAGCGGCAATGCTCGGCAGCCGGTCACCCGGGGCGTAGTCGAGCTGGATGAGCTGCTTCAGGCGTTCGGCGAGGTCGTTCGGCAGCCGGATACGACTGATGGGGCGCAGCGAGGGCGAATGCTCTGGAGTCTGGTCAGCCATGTGTTCTGGTGATAAAGTCATATTATGACTTTGACGAGAGACTACCCGACCATGCGCCCCACTGTCAAGGCGACCGCCATCCCCCACAGACCGTTCGGCCCAAAAACACTGCTCACGCCCATTTTTGCACTGGTGGTCACGAGTTTTTCGACACTGCAAGCCCAGACGGCTGGACTGCCGGTCGCCACGGCCCCTGCTGATTCGGTGCTCCCCGCCTACGTGCCCAAGGGCTCGAAGATCGGCTTCGCAGACGCCATTGCCGCCTTCGAAACCAATGATCGGCTGGCACCGCCGCCGGCCGCCGGCATCCTCTTCATCGGCAGCAGCATTTTCCGGCAGTGGGAAGCACTCACCGAACAGATGGCCCCACTCCCCGTGTACAACCGCGCCTTCGGCGGCTCCAAGACCTGGGAAGTGCTGCATTACACCGATCGCGTCGTGCTTCCGTACAAGCCCCGCTTCGTGGTCTACTACTGCGGCAGCAACGATGTGAAGGGCAAACACGCGGCGGCAGGCATCATCGATCGCATCCGGCAGTTCAATACCAAGGTGCACACCGCACTACCGGGCACGACCATCTTCTTCACCGCCATTCAGCGCGCCCCCGACAAGCGCGCCCGGTGGGCGGTAGTGGATTCGGTCAATGCGGTGTTGCGCGATGACGCGGCGCGATCAGGCGGGTGGCTCCGGTACGTGGACCTCAACCCGGTGCTCTTCGATGCCCGTGGCGAGATTCGCGGCGCCCTGTTCAAGCCGGATAGCCTCCACTTCAAGCCCGACGCCTATGTCGAGTTCACCGCGGTCCTGAAGCCCGTGCTGGAAGAGGCCTGGCGTAGCGCGCGCCGCTGAGCGTTACCCTGATTCGGGTCGCGCGAGCACCGTCAGGAGGGCATTCTTCGGTATGAACCTGCTGATTCGCCTACTGATCAATGCCGCGGCGTTGTGGGCCGCCGCGCAATACATCGACGGGATTCGCTACACCGGCAGCGCCACGGGCCTCCTGGGGCTCTCGCTCGTCTTCGGGGTGGTGAACACCTTCATCCGGCCAGTGCTCACGTTCTTCTCGCTGCCGGTGCTCATCGTCACGCTGGGACTGTTCACCCTCGTGCTCAATGCGGCCATGCTGCTCGTCACGAGCAGCGTAGCCACACGGCTCGACATTCCCTTTCAGGTAGACGGCTTCCGCGCCGCGATGCTTGGGGCCCTACTGGTGAGCGTGACCAGTACGATCCTCGGCTGGATCTTCATCCCCGCCGATCGCGACGACGACTGACGACAACTGACGATGACTCACGACAGCTGACGTCGACGTTCGCCGACCTCGGCGTCGTCAGCCGTCACCCAGTAGCGTATCGATGGCCGCGATGACCTTGTCGCGGATCGCGGCCGGTGAGATCACCACCGCATCGGGGCCGTATTGCATCACGTGACGCACGGCCCACGCTTCGTCAGCCAGCGGGTACGATACCTCGATGGTACCATCGGGCGCCGGTGTCTGTTGCGTGCGCTCGGCGATCCAGCGCGCCACCTGTGGTGAATAGCGCACGACCAGCGTGTCGTCCTTGCCTTCGTCGCGCTTGAACACGCCACCGCCTTGCAGCACCTGCGCCACGGAAAAGTCGCCGGGCAGCTCGTAGCCATCCGCCGTGACCTGCGCTCCCGTCACGCGATCGAGACGGAAGACACGCATCGCCTCCGCGCGTTCGCAGTGGCCCACCAGATACACGTGGGCGTCGGCGCGCACCAGCGCATAGGGACGAACACGTCGCGCACCGGCCTGCGCATCGTCCGGTCGCTGATAGTGCATCATCACCACCACCCGCTGCTCGAACGCCGTCTGTAGCGTGCCCAGCACCGCGAGTTCCGGCTCGCGCGCGCTCTCCGCCTGCACCGTGTCTTCCCGTTTCGCACCGTCGGACACACTGGCGGCGCGCCGCACCGTGAGGGCCTTGAGCGCCTGACGCGTGCGAGTCACGACGGCCCGTTCGTCCACCGGAAGTTCACGCTGCAGCATGCCGAGCCCGAGGTCGAGGGCAAGCATCTCAGGACGATTGAGCTTCTGCGGTCGCTTGAAGTGCGACGACTGCATCGACGCCTGGCCGGCCGTGTCGATATACACCTGCACGGTATCCACCCACCCGGCAGGCACGTCGTAGCGCTCGAGCGACGCGAAGTCCTTCGTGAGTTCCTTCGTCGTGGTGCCGATGCGCTCAGCGATGTCCTTGAGCGACAACCCCGGTTCGTCGGCCATGAGCGGAAAGGCCATGAGCAGACGCTGCAGGCGTTCGTCGGCGCGGATCACGCGGCCTCCGGGCTCGCGACCATCTGCGCGGCGCGCGTGGCCTGCAGGAGCGCCCGCCACTCGGTCACGATCTCATGTGGCGCGATGGGATGTGCCTCACCGCCGAACGACAGCAGCCAGCGCAGGAACGTGTCCCGGCGGCGTACGCGAAACGTGCGTATGGTGTGACTCGTGGCGAGCGCATCGATGCGTGCAGCAAGACTTGGCTCGATGCTCACCGGCAGATCATCGCCCAGTTGGCGCCCCTGCGTCACCAGGCCGATGTCACCGCGGAACGCCACGAACACCGTTTCGTGATCGCCGTTGCCCAGCTCCCACGCGCGACGCGACGAAGCATACGCGGACAGGTCGAAGCCCTCGGGGATGTCGAAATCCGCATGCTGCGGCTTCGGCGCCATCTTCGCGTCACGTATGCGACTCACCCGGAATTGGCGTATACCGTTGGCGTTCACGTCGCGCGCCACCAGATACCAGTGCCCGGTGAGAAACACGAGCCCATACGGTTCCACGGTGCGCTCCGCCGTTTCGTTGCGCTCCATGCTGTGGTACGTGAACGTGAGCCGCTTGCGCAACGCCACCGATTCGCTGAGTACGTCGAACACCGCGCCGTCGACCCGCAGCACCTGCGCGGCCGGCAACTCGGCCGCGAAGTCTTCGAGATCGAACTGCAGCTTCCGCAGCGCACGGGACGCATCATCCGCAAGCTCGGGATGCCCGAGACTCGCCGCCCGCGCGGCCGCGCGGCGGAGCGTGTGACATTCGTCGGGCGTGAGCACCAGCGACGCCCGGCTGCCTGCACCCACCGCGCCGGCGCGCCGTGGCTGCTGCAGCAGCTCAGTTTCGGATGGCAGCGCCGTTTCCATCACCGAGAGCAGCGGCAGATAGAAATCGTTCCCGCGGAGCTGATAGCGCCCGGTCCCCTCACTATCCACGACCGTGTCGATCACCACCCCGAGCTCGCGTAGCTCCCCCTTGTCACGTTCGAACATGCGCAGGAGGCTGTCCTCCTTCACCGATTCGTCGGCGTACCCCGGGACATCCCGTCGCAATTCGGACAGCGGGACCGGAAAGCGGCGCGACAGCAACGCCGCCAGCAGGTCGAGCCAACGGTGCAATTTGTCTGAGGCGGACATACGGAAAGTGGGCCGGAAACCGGTGAGGCCACGAAGACCAATGCGAACGAACTACGCAAACAGTGGAATGAGCGTCTGACAAAAGAGGGCGCCCACCACACTCATGGCGAATCCCCAAAGCAGCAGATTGCGGAACAGGCGCCGGGTATCGTGACCGGCGGGCACCGCCGCGATACACAGTCCACCGATGGTGGAGAGCGGCGACACATCCACCAGTGCGGCCCCCACGTTGATACTCAGGGCGATCTCCAGCGGGTTGCCGCCGCCGAGCTTTTCCACGAGCCCCGGAATGGCGGGAATGAACGCCGGATACACCACGCCCGACGTGGAGCTGTACGTGGAGATGAGTCCGGTCACGCCGGCGATGACCCCGTTCACCGAGCCCGGCGTGGCCAACCGCGACAGGAGCGTCGTGAATAGATCCATGCCGCCGGTCTTCTCGAGCACCCCGATCAGCACGCTCACCCCGCACACCATCGTGATCACGGGCCACGGCACCTGCTTGAGCATCGCGCTGTCATCACCCGCGCCGAACAGCACCAGCACCCCCGCCGCCGCGAAGGCCGTGAGCCCCGGCGGCAGTTTGAACATCAGCACACCCGCCACCCACACCGCACCCACGGCAAAGGTCACCGCGTGCCGCCGGCGGAACGGTACCGGAGTCATGGCCTCCTGCTCGAGCAGCGGCGCCTTGCGCAGCGCCACGCCGCCGAAGAGTGCCCACGCCACGAGTGCCACCAGTGCGTGTGCGGTGAAGTTGGCGAAAAACACCGCCGACCCGTGACCGCCCAGCCCGATCTTGTCCATCAGCGACAACACCAGCACGCCGATGGCGCTGATCGGTGACAGGTTCCCCGCGTTCGCGCCGTTGCCGATCATGAGCGCGGTGAGAAACATCGGCACGCGCGCCCGATGCGCGAGCCCCATGGCAATCGGCGCGAGCAGCGCGGTGGTGGCAATGGAACCGGGACCCAACGAGCTGGTCACCCCAGCGAGCAGAAACAGCAGCAGCGGCAACCATGCCACATGCCCGTGCAGTGCGCGCAGCCCCGCGTGCGTGAGCGCCTCCATACTGCCGTTGGCCTGTGCCACACCAAACAGCAGCGTCACACCGAGCAGGGTGAGAAAGAGCGATGACGGAAACGCCGCCATCACCTGATCCACCTTCCACCCGGCGGCGAACACCCCGACACCCCACGCGAGCGCCACCGCGAGCACGCCCACGTTGAGTCGCGACGTGAGACTCACCGCCACGACCAGCAACAGCGCCAGCAACGACAGGGCGGCGGCGCTCATGCGACGCGCCTCGGGGCGGCGGTCATCATCACGCCGCCGTCCAAGGTGGCAACAGATGCCGCTGCACCTTGCCCAGCGCCGTGCGCGGCAGCGCGGGCACACGCACAAACCCGCGTGGCACCTTGAACGACGCCAACTGCTGGCGAACCGTGGCCGCGATCGCGTCGAGATCCACCGCGTCGCCGCACACGACATACGCCACCGGCACCTCGCCGCGCACCGGATCCTTCACACCCACCACCGCGGCCTCCGTCACTCCCGGCAGCTCCGCGAGCAGCTCCTCGATTTCACGCGGATAGATGTTGAACCCGCCGGAAATGATCAGATCACTGCGACGCCCCTCGAGCGTGATGTAGCCGTCGGCGCTGCGCACGCCCACATCACCCGTGCGGAACCATCCCTGCACGAACGCCGTCGCCTCGGCATCGGGGCGATTCCAGTATCCGCGGCACACGTTGGGGCCGCGCACCAGCAGTTCCCCACTCGTCCCGTCGGGGAGATCCTCGAGCTGGTCGTTCACGATGCGCACCGCCGTCATCGGGAGCGGCATGCCGATCGTGCCGGGACGACGCTCCCCGTAAAACGGATTGCTCACGTTCATGAGCGTCTCCGTCATCCCGTAGCGCTCGAGAATCACATGACCGTACCGCTCGGCGAACGCCGTCATCACCGGCGCCGGCAGCGGGGCTGAGCCCGACACGAACAAGCGCATCGTGGTGCCGATGTCGCGCGCCACCCCTTCGGGCACATCGAGCAGCCGCACGTACATCGTGGGCACCCCGAAGAACATGGTGGGGCGATACGTGGTGAACCACGCCGCCGCCTTCTCGTGTTCGAAGCGTTCGAGCAGCTTCATGTGACAGCCGCTCAGCAGCCACACGTGCAGCCCGTTGCCGAGTCCGTGCACGTGGAAGAGCGGTAACACGGCGAGATAGCGGTCGTCGGCCGTGATCTCCCACGCCTGCACCAGCGCCAAGCCGTTCGCCGCGAAGTTGCCGTGCGTGAGAATCGCGCCCTTCGAGGCGCCGGTGGTGCCCGACGTGTACACGAGCGCCGCCGGGGTATCCGCGCCAATCCCGATGCCGCGCAACGCCTCGCCTCGATCGTCCGCAGCGGCGCGCATCTCGACCTCCAGTTCGGCGACATCCCACCAGACGGTGCCCGCAGGCAGCAACGCGGCCTGCGACGCCGTGGTAATCACCGCCGCCGGCGCCGCATCGCTCACGATGTGCGCAATCTCGCGCTCGCGATACAGCACGTTGATGGGCACACAGATCACGCCGAGCTTCACGCAGGCGATCCACAGATCCACGATCGCGGGCTGATTCACCAGATAGAACGCGACCCGGTCGCCCCGCGCCACGCCGCGTGCCTGCAACACCTGCGCTAGCTGATTACTGCGCGATTCGAGATCACCGAAGGTGAGCGTGGTGATCGTCCCCGTGGCGCCCTCGTATTCGAGCGCGGGGCGCTGCGCACAGCCGATCAGCGTGCGGTCGAAAAGTCCGAGAAGCGACATGGCGCGGAAGGTACCGGGAGGGTCCCCACCGCGCCATGTATGGCCGAGATCGCTCAGGAGCCCACGGCTACCGCAGCCCGAGCTCCTGCACGAGAGCCCGAACGCCGGTGAGCGACAGGCCGTCTTCCTCGAAGACGATGACCCCCACCAGTGCTCGGCTCACGTCGTCGGGGAGCCGATCGGCCCGGAATACCTGAATCACCGGCCCGGTGGTCATGGCGTCACCCAGGCGTGAACACGACCAGCCCGGGGCCAACGTGGGCTCGCTGTCGTGCCCGTTGGCAAGCACCGCCTGCAGACGCATGGCGGTCGTGCCTCGATACTGGAGCGGCGGATGCTGCCCGAGGCTGCGCTCGAAGAGCACCTGCCACGCCATCGGCCGGGCCCCTTCGTCCCGCCGACCGCTGGCGACCACGACTTGCGGCGAACGGGAAAGGACGTGCATGCGTTCTACCGCATCCTGCAGATCCTCGAGAATGCGCGCCTGGCGCTCGCCGGGGTCCTCGGGTGTGCCGGGCCCCATCATGCCGTTTGGCTCGTTCATACGCCCAATCTTCGCTTTCTCCCGTCAGGCAGCCACCCCCCGCCTCGTGTTCACGCTCTTTCTCGTCGTTTTCCTCGATCTCATCGGCTTCGGGATGATCATCCCGGTGTTTCCGTTCTACGCGGAGCGCATCGGGGTGTCGCCATCGGCCGTGATCTTCTTCATCGGACTCTACTCGGCCGGTCAGTTGGTGGGCGCACCACTGTGGGGGAGCCTGTCCGACCGGATCGGCCGGCGGCCGGTGCTGCTGTTCACGCTGCTCGCCAACGCGATTGCCACCTGGATGCTCGCCTACGCCGATACCGGGCTCACCCTCGCGATCTCGCGCATCGCGGCCGGGCTCGCCGCGGGCAACATCTCCACGGCCTACGCTTACACGACTGACGTCACCACCGACGCGACGCGCCCCAAGGCACTCGGGTTGCTCGGGGCGGCCTTCGGGATGGGGTTCATTCTCGGCCCCGCGCTCGGTGGGTTGCTGGCCGGTAATGAAGCCGACAATGCCGGCTCGCTCGCGCGCGTGGCGCATGCGGCAGCGGTCATGTCGCTCGTGGCGCTCGTGCTCACCGCCCTGCGGCTGCCCGAATCCTTGCCCCCCGAGAAGCGCCGGCAGGCCCACACGCCTCGTCAGAGTCCGCGCGTCTTCCTCTCCCGGCCGGTACTGCGCGGCCTGCTCACCACCACCTTCGTGGTCATTGCCGCAGTAGCCCTCATGCAGAGCGCGCTGGCCCTGTTCTCGGCCGAGCGGCTGGGCGTGGGGCCGCGGGCCCTCGGCTGGATCTACGCCTTCAGTGGCGTGATTTCGGTGGCCATTCAGGCCGGGATCATCGGCCGGCTCACGGTGCGGTTCGGCGCCCGCCGGCTCGCCGCGATCGGTGTGGTGCTCGTGGCGATCGGCATGGCCGCCATTCCGTTGGCCACCAACATGACGGTGCTGCTGGTGGCGCTCGCGGTGTTTAGTGTGGGCTCAGCGCTGTTCAACCCCAGCATGAGCGGACTGGTGGCCGCCGCCGCTGAGGCCCACGAGCGTGGTGGCGTGCTGGGCGCGTATCAGGCGGCGGCGTCGCTCGGTCGCGTGGTGGGCCCGGTGCTCGGCAGCGGAATCGCCACGTTCGCCGGGCTCGGTTCACCGTTCGTTCTCGGTGCCGCGATCTGCCTCGGCGGGCTGCTGTTCGTGGCGAACGACACCCGATCAAGGGGGCGGAGTCGTTGAAACCCTCCGCCCCACTCCGCGCCTCCGCGAAATCAGTTTCAGCCGTTACCGCGGCGTGATCTGCGGCACCAGCAGCTCGTCGAACGCGCCGCGATTCCACAGGTCGTTCGCATCCGGACCATCATCGGTGCTGAATCCACCCTGTCCGCCCGCCGGCGTCATCTTGTAGTTCACCGGCGGAATGGCCTTCGCCAGGTGCTCCACGAAGTAGTCCCAGCGGCGGCGAATGAAATACGACTCGTTGAGGCCATGCGCGCGATTCGGCGCCATGATCAGATCGAAATCCCGATTGGCCTTGATCAGCTCATCTACCACCTGGATGGTCATCGCCGGGTGCACGTTGTCGTCCATGTCGCCGTGCATCAGCAGCAGCTTGCCGCGAAGATTCGCGGCGTAGCTCTTGTTCGCCGAGGCCGTGAAGTTGTCCTCGCCACGGCGCGTCGAATCACGGCGCAGCAGCCCCTGATACTTCTCGGCCCAGTAGATGTTGTATGAGCGGTTGTCGTGGTTGCCGGCACCGGACACCGCCACCGAGAAGAACTCAGGGTAACGCAGCATGGCGTCGGTGCTGGCGAAACCACCGCCAGAGTGCCCGAAGATCCCCACGCGCTCGAGATCGATGAAGGCATGACGCGACCCGAGCTGCTTAATCGCCGCGATGTGATCGGGGAGCCCGTTGTCGGTGAAGTTGCCGTAGTAGTTGTCGTGGAAGGCCTTCGAACGCCCCGGCGTGCCGAGATGGTCGATCTGCACGACCACAAAACCCAGCTCGGCCAGAGCGAAGGGCTCTCCGCTTCCCTTGAAGCTCCAGGCGCCCACCGACCCGACCTGCGGACCCGGGTAGATGTGCGAGATGATCGGATAGTGCTTCGTAGTGTCGAGCTTCGAGGGCAGATACATCACGCCGTGAATGTCGGTGAGCCCGTCACGCGCCTTCACCGTGAACGGCACGGCGCGCTTCCACCCCTGCGCGACCAGCTGCGATACGTCGGCCTTCTCGAGCGTGCGGATCACGCGCCCGGTGAGCGCATCGCGCAGCGCGGCCACCGGCGCCGCGGTAATCGTGCTGGCCCGATCCACCACGTACTTGCCGCTCGGGCTCACGGTCACGTCGTGATTGAGCGAATCGGGGGTGAGCCACGTAATGGCGCCGCCGTCGAGCGACGTGCGATAGAGATGCGTGTTGTAGACCAGCTGGTTGGTCTCACGGCCGCGCGCCGTGAACCACACCGTGCGCGTGGCTTCGTCCACATGCTGCACCGCGCCCACCTGCCAGGTCCCGCTCGTGAGCTGGCGCTTCACGCTGCCATCCTTGTTGAGCAGCCACAGGTGGCCGTAGCCGTCGCGCTCCGACCACCAGATCACTTCACCGCTCTTGAGCACGTACCAGCTCTCGGGATCACGCGGACTGGAGATCTCCACGTACGTCTTGCCGGTATCGCGCGCAATGAGCGTGCCCTTGCCGGTGTTGGCGTCGACCTCCACGAGGTACGCCGCCTTCGACGCGCGCGCGAGGCCGCTGATGTACGCCTTGTCCGAGGTCGGCGTCCACGTGGAGTCGCGCAGCGAACCGCTCATGCTGGCGATGTTGAAGCGCACCGGCAGCTCCACCTTGGTGCTCTTCTTCGACGCCACCTCGATCACGTAGAAGTGCGGCGTGGGCACGATGCTGTCGCCCGGCAGCGCGTACGGTTGCGTGAACAGGCGCGGACGTTGCGACGTGTACGACACGTACGGCATGAGCCCCACGTTGCGCTGGTCCTGCCGGACCACGAGCAGCTTCTTCGAATCGGGGCTCCAGCGCACGTTCGGGCGGCGCGTGGGATTGCCACGCAGCGCCTGCTGCGGCGTCACCGCAGTCACGCCGTAGGCGAAGTAGTTCTCGCCGTCGGTCGTCAGTCGCACGGTGTCGCCCTTGCCGCCGCGGGGGCGTACGTACAGGTCGTTGCCGCGCACGAACGCTTCCAGCTTCTTGTCGGGCGACAGCACGAACGGGGCTTCGTTGTAGCTGGTGTCCTTCGCGGCGCAGCTGTAGCTCACGATGTTGCACGCGAACTGCCGCTTGCCGGCTCGGAACTCGATGGTGCGCTCGTCGTCACCATCGTTGCCGAAGCGGAACGCCCGAAACGGCAGGCGGTCGGGATCGTACGTGGTGTCGGCGGCAAGACTCATGGTCGCCGCCAGACGCGCGTTGTCGAAGAGTACTCCGCGTGTGTTCAGCACCGGATCTACCAGCACATACTCGGCACCACTGCGAGTCTTGTTCCGGTACCAGAACCGATTGCCGTCCTTGAGGAACGTGGGATTCACCTCGTCGCCGGTCACGAGGCGGCTCGCGTTCCAGGGCAACAACTGTTCGGCGCGCCCGTAGTCGTCGGCGGTGACGCGCGCGTGCTGGGCGGGGAGTACGGCCGGCGCAAGCAGCAGCGCACCGGCGAGGGCAGAGCGGAAGGGTGAGGACATGAGCGTGGTGGAGGGTGGCCACACGCACGGCTCTGTTCGCCGTACGTTCGCCCATGAGTGTGCAGGCGGGACACGGCCTGATCAATACCACGCGCGGACAACGGCCCGGGGGCGCGTCCCCTCCCGCTCTGTGAACCGGACGACAGGTTTGGTCCTGTCGTCGAACGCCCTAGTGTGCCGAACGGAACGGGAGCGTAGTCTATGGGGAGGATATGCCACCCACCCATCTGCCATCTGCGCCGCCGGGCGAGCCATCCCGACCCGTCGGCCCGTCGCTCCGTCCACTCGTCTGGCTCGGCGTCGTCATCGCCATCCTCATGGCGACGGTCGTCGGCGCCTACCACAACTACGCCCAGAGCGTCCAGGCCAGTACCGAAGCGCTGCTGCAATCCATCGCCCGGGCACGGGCGACCGCCGTTCGCGCGCACCTCGACGAACGGATCGCCGATGCGTGGATCCTCGCCCGGCGCGATCGACTGGTACGCATGTTCCCGACAAACGGCGCAACGCCCACCGCCGAGCAGCGCCGTGAGCTCGAGGAAGCGATGGCCGATATGTCCAGCGCCTACGGATACCACAACATCGTGGTCTTCGACCGGAACCTGAACGCGCTGGCCAGGCAACGCGCGGATTCGCTCGATGCGCGGGAAGTCGCCGCCCTGCGCACGACCCTGCGGACGGGGCGTCCGCAGCCGATTCTGCTCCACTCGACGTTCGAGGGCAACACGGAATACGGCGTGGTGGCGCCCATCCGTCTGTCGGCGGACTCCGCGGCGCCACCCGATGGGGCGCTGTATCTGGTCCTCGATGTCGACAGTCGCTTGGTGCCGCTGCTCGGCGGTGGCGTTCCCAGCGAATCGTTTCGCAACCTGCTGATGCAGGTGGGTACGGATTCCACGATCGCGGTCGCCGGACGTATCGGCGACATTCGAGACGTTTCACCCCTCATTCGTATCGGCAACACCCGGGCCGAGGCGCTGCGCCGTACTGACGATGCGCGCGATTTCGACGGCGTTCCGGTGCTTCGCGGCATTGCCCCGGTGCTGCACACCCCGTGGGTGCTGGTCGCCAAGATCGATCGGGAAGAAGCCGAGGCCCCGGTACGTATTGCCGCCACGGTGATCGTTGTGGCGTTTCTGCTGTTGCTGGCACTGATGGTACTCATCGCCCGCAATATCGGTCGCCGGCAGCAACAGCGTGCGCTCATGGAAAAGGATCAGTTGGCGCTGCGCACGCTCCGCGTGGTGGAGACCTCCACCGACGGATATCTCGTGCTCGACGACCAGGGCCGGATCATCGATGCGAACGACGCGTTGCTGAACATCGTGGGGTACGACCGCCGCGCCCTCCTCGCCATGTCCATCGGTGGCCTCAAGGTCGCCGACGCACCCGATCAGGTAGCCGCGACCCTGCAGCGCATTCGCGCCGGAGGCAACGAACGCTACCTCAGCCGTTGGCGGCATCGTAACGGCCAGGTCATCGATGTCGACGTGAGCGCCACCTACCTCGAAGAGGAGGGGGGCGGACGCGTCTATGCATTCGTGCGCGACATCACCGATTCTCTCGCCTCACGCCGGCGACTCGAGCGGGTGAATCGGCTCTATGCCTATCTCAATCATGCCGGCGAGGCGCTGTTCCGGACACGCGATCGGGATGAGGCCTTCGCAATGGTGTGCCGGATTTCCGTGAGCGAGGGCGGATTTCCCCTCGCCTGGGTCGGCGTGGTGAACGACGCGGAACGGCGCGTCGATATCGTCGTCGCGAATGGCGAGGCGGCGGAGTACACGCAGGAGCTCAAGATCACGCTTGATCCGGCGCTGCCCACCAGTCGGGGGCCTGGCGGTCGCTGCATTACCGAACGTCGGCCGGTGATGGTCGATGACTTCACCCGGGATCCGTCCACGGCCCCGTGGCGCGAACTGGCCAATCGCTTCGGGTTGCGTTCCAGCGCCGCTCTGCCGGTACTTGTCGATGGACGGCCGGTGGCCGTGCTCATGCTGTACGACGTGCACGAGGGCGCCTTCGACGGTGAGCTCGTCTCGCTGCTCGAAGAGGTCTCGCGCCTCCTGGCAATGGTACTGCAGAGCATCGAGATCGAACGCCAGCGGGCCGAGGAACAGGAACGCCGGCGCCGTAGCGAGGAACGGTTTCGCATCCACTTCGAAGCGCTCCCGATCGCCACGTATGTCGTGCACGAAGCCACCGGCGCCGTGCACCGCGTGAACCGGGCGTTCATCAACCTCTTCGGTTACGAGGCGTACGACGTCCCCACCCTCGAGGCCAGCTTTGAACGGTTCTTTGCCGACCCGGTGTACCGGGCACAGACCTTCGAGGTATTTCGCCGGGATCTCGCGGAGGTCACGGCGGGAGCCAAGCCGCGCCGCTCCCGCGAGTACAGCATCCGCTGCCGCGACGGCGATGAGCGCGTCGTGCAGGCTATCGTCACACGCACGGCCGATGAACTCATCATCGGCTGGGTAGACCTCACCGAGCTTCGCCAAAGCCAGGTCCTCCTGCGCGACGCGCAGCGCATCGCGCGCCTCGGAAGCTGGAGCTACGACTTCCGCAGTCGAACCCGCGAGCTCTCCGAGGACACCATCGAATTGTTCGAGCTCGACCGGTCGCGGGGGAGTACGCAGGGCATGATGCTGGCCGCATTCAGCCGTGCCGATCTCGCCTATCTCGAAGCCCAGTTCTTCCGCGCCATCCGCGACCGTCAGGTGTATCAGGTCACCGTGCCGGTGACCTCACGCAGAGGCACCCGCCGATACGCCCTCATCCGCGCGCGCGTCGAGTACGACGATGGCGGCGAGCCGCTGCGCGCCGTCGGCTCGGCGCAGGATGTCACCGAACAGACCGAGGCGGCCAACGAGCTGGCCCAGTATCGCGACCAGCTCGAACAACGCGTGATCGAGCGCACCGCCGCCCTGGCCACTGCCAATGAGCAACTGGCCGGCGCCCTCGAAGCCGCCGATGCCGCCAGCCGGGCCAAGTCGGCCTTTCTCGCCGTGATGAGCCATGAAATTCGGACGCCGCTCAACGGCGTCATCGGGATGGCGGAGGTGCTGGCCCAGAGCCCGCTGCCCAGCCGCGATGCCGAAGCCGTACGCATCATCCGCGGATCGGCAACCAATCTGCTGGGCATCATCGACGACATCCTCGATTTCTCGAAGATCGAAGCAGGACGCATCGATCTCGAACGGGAGTCCACGTCCATCAGCGAGATCCTCGACGGAGTGCAGGCATCACTGGCGCCAATGGCTGATGCACGAGGCGTCGATGTGCGGCTGTACATCGCGCCCGATGTCCCCGAGCGCATCATCTCCGATGCCACACGCCTCCGGCAGATCTGTTACAACCTCGTCGGCAACGCCATCAAGTTCAGTGGAGGGCGTCAAGGTCTTCGCGGACGCGTGGCGGTGCGCGTGGACGTGGACACCCTCGAGCCCCTGCGCTTACGCATTGCCGTGCTCGACAACGGCATCGGCATGTCAGCCGATACCCTCGCGCATCTCTTCACGTCGTTCACTCAGGCGGAGATCTCTACCACGCGGCGCTTCGGCGGCACTGGGCTCGGTCTCGCAATCTGCAAGCGCCTCACCGACCTGTTCGGCGGTGAGATCGCCGTGCAGAGCACGCCGGAGGTGGGCTCGACCTTCACGGTGCTGCTCCCCACCGAGGCCGTGGACTACACCTCAGCGCTCCCCGCCATCGACCTCCATGGCGTTCCGTGCGTATTGCTGCGCGAGACCGATGCCCCGGAGGAGATGGACGATATGGCGGTACATCTACGCCACGCTGGTGCCGTCGTCACGGTCGTGGCCTCCGTGCCCGAGGCGTATGCGGTGCTCCAGGACGCCGCGAAACCGGCCGTCTTCGTTCGCCGGGTATCCAACGGCGCTCCACCGGGCGTCGATGGGTTCAGCAATGATGATGTGCGCGCTTTGCACATCACCGATGGACGGCGACGGACAGCCCGCGTGGTCGCCCCGAGTCTCGTGACACTCGACCGGTACCACCTGCGTCCGCGCAGCCTCTTGCGTGCCGTGGCCATCGCCGCCGGGCGCGCGTCGCCGGAACTGCTCAACGAGGATCTCCCGGCGCTCGACGCCCCAACCCCACGCGCCGTCCCCATCAGCGTCGAACAGGCCCGGGCCGAGGGGCAACTCATTCTGGTCGCCGAGGACGACGAGGTGAACCAGAAGGTCATCATGCAACAGCTCTCCCTGCTCGGATTCGCGGCCGAAATCGCGCGCAACGGCGCCGAGGCGCTCAACATGCTGCGGCAGAACCGCTATGCCCTGCTGCTCACCGACCTCCACATGCCGATGATGGATGGCTACGAGCTCACCAGACGCATCCGAAGCGATGAGGCGGAAACCGCAGCGCCGTTCCCGCTCCCCATCGTGGCGCTCACGGCCAATACACTGCGCGGTGAGGAAACCCGGGCACGGGACCTGGGGATGTCGGCGTTCCTCACGAAGCCCGTGCTCCTCAATGTGCTGAAGGACACACTCGGACAGTGGGTCACGCCGCAGGTGGCCACTTCCATGCCGAAGCAGACGCTGCCCGCCATCTCGACCGCCGGTACGTCACTGCCGACGCTCGATGTATCAGTTCTCCAGAGTCTGGTGGGAGACGATATGGACATCGTCAATGAGTTTCTCGCGGATTATCGCACCAGTGCCCAGCGCATTGCCGGCGACATTCGCCTGGCCCATACGCAGGGCGATCTCAGCGCACTCGGCGCGGCGTGTCACAAGCTGAAGTCCTCGTCACGCTCCGTCGGAGCCCTTTCGCTCGGGGAACTCTGCCAGAAGATTGAACTCTCCGCTCGCCAGCGCGATGCGGAATCCGTGAACCGGTCGACCGAAGCATTCGAGCCCGAATTCGAAGCGGTCATGAACGCCTTGTCCATCGCCTTGTCGTGAAACTGCTGCTCGTCGACGACGAAACTTTTGCCCTTCGGCTCCTGACACACCAGCTCAAGAAGCTGGGGTTCGAGGACGTCACGTCGTTCGACGACCCGACGGCCGCGCTGGCGCTGCTCGAGCAGGATGTACACGTGGCCGATCTCATCCTGCTCGATTTGCAGATGCCGGGAATCGACGGGATCGAGTTCATCCGCCACCTCGCACGACTGCGCTTTCACGGTGGCCTGCTGCTCGTCAGCGGCGAGGATGAGCGCATTCTGCAGACCGCGCGACGGCTCGCCGAGGCGCATCGGCTTCAGGTACGCGGTGCGGTGCACAAGCCCGTGACCCCGGCGGCCCTGTCGGCGTTGCTCGGGAACCCCGATCAGCGCCGCGCCCCCACGCCGGTCAGCGGCGCATCGATCGCCGAACTGGTCGTCACACCGGAACGAATCGCTCAGGGCATCGACGCCGGCGAGTTCATCAACGTCTATCAGCCCAAGGTGCGACTCATCGACGGCGTCGTGACCGGCGTTGAGACGCTCGTCCGATGGCAGCACCCCGACTACGGCATCATCGCCCCGGCGCAGTTCATCGGGGTGGCCGAAGAACATGGCCTCATCGATCGCTTGACCCGGGTGATCCTCGTCAATGCGTTGCAGCAGGGACGGGCGTGGCGCATGGTGGGGCACGAGTTTCACATCGCCGTGAATATCTCGATGGAAAGTCTCACGCGACTCGACTTTCCCGACTTCGTGGCCGACACCGTGCGCGCCGCCGGACTGCCGCCGCACCTGATGGTGCTCGAGGTGACCGAGAGTCGGCTGATGCGCAATCCGCTCGCCGTTCTCGATGTGCTCACCCGCATTCGCCTCAAGCACATCGGTCTGTCCATCGATGACTTCGGCACCGGCCATTCTTCGCTGGCTCAGCTGCGGGACATCCCGTTCGATGAACTCAAGATCGATCGGCGCTTCGTACATCTGGCGCACGCCGATAGCGCCAGCCGCACGATCCTCGAGGCCAGCCTGGGCATCGCGCGGCAACTCAGCATGCGCTCGGTCGCCGAAGGTATCGAACTGCATGCCGATTGGGAGCTCCTGCGTGAGCTCGGCTGCGACGTGGCGCAGGGGTACTTCATCGCCCGTCCCATGAGCCCGGTCGCCTTCGACGCGTGGCTCCCGCAGTGGGAAGCGCGTCGCGAGACGCTGCGGCCGCCGGCGCCCTGACAGGCGCCGACGGCCGGCTCGCCCCACCCTGCGCCACAATCAGGGCGCGATCGTGTGGGCGAACGTGAGGTCGATGTCGGTCTCGCCCGTGCACGACGTGGCCGACGCCACCTTCGGCGCGCTGTCGTAGTGGCACAGCACGACACGCGTGGCCCCTGCCGTCGCACCCGCCGCCACCGCCTTCGAGAAGCGTAGACCGAGCGGACGGTTCTGGCCGTCCACATCAGTGGTGGTGACGGTCACGCCGCTACCGCTGGTGATCGTGTAGAACACCCGGTGCTCGTTGGCTTCCGTCTGCACCTCCGCCGTGATGTCCTCGGCGGGCGACTTGAGACGGTTCTCGAACTTCACCGTGCCCGTGTACGTCACCCCGCGCACCAGCGCCGGAATGGCCACCTGCGCGCTCGGTGCGGTCGGCCCCTTGCCGTCGGCATCGTCGATGTACGTGGTGAGCGCCGCCCCACCGTTCGACGGCGTCAGGGTGAGCGTCACGCGTGAGATCACTTCCGACTCACCGCCCGGGGCAGTGGACGATTCACCACACGCCGCCAACGACACCAGCACGACCGACCCCAGCGCCAACACCCGGCGCGACGATAGCTTCGACATCCTGCACTCCATCCGGTAAAGGGGTGAAACACATGCCGCGGTCACGCGCGCCGCGGGTCCTGCGAAAGATTTCTGCTACACCGTCCGTGGTGATGCCGAATCCGCTTACAGCGGCATCGTCACACGCGCGATCACGTCGCGACCCGTGTCATTCACGAACAACCGGTAGCGGCTGAGATAATCGCGGTACCGCGTATCGAGCGCATTGTTCACCGAAAACGAGATGTCGGCGCGACGGCCGAAGATTCGTCGTCCACGAAAGCCCGCCTCTAGCTGCAGCAGCGCATAGCCCGCCGTGGGCAGCGTATACACCGTGCCGTTCGGTACCCCATCCTGTTGACGTACGAGCAGACTGCCCGCACCCACGTACCAAGGCGCGTCATCGGCATCCACGCTCGCGCCATGGAATCGTGCGTTGAGTGTCACACGATCGGCGGGCATGTCGAACAGCGGCTCGCCGCTTGCCCGATTGGTCCCGCGTACCACCGTGCCGTTGGCCGTCAGTTGCACGCGCGCCATCGGCGCGTACGACAGTGCCAGCTCCACGCCGCGCAACCGCGCGTCAGCCTGCGTGTAGCGATAGCCCGGAAACGCCCCGCGAATGGTCTGCACCGGTTGGGTCGGCTCCAGGTAGATGAAGTCGTTCACCGTATTCGCATAGGTCGCCGCATCCACCTGCAGCGTGCGCGTGCGATAGCGCACCGTGCCCTCCACGCCGAGCGACTGCTCACTCGACAGGTTGGCCTCGCCCAACTCGTACTGCGCCGTGCCGTGGTGCACCCCCTGCGCGTAGCGCTCGTTTACCGTCGGCGGGCGCCACGCACGGGCCACGCGCACGGCAACGTCGAGACCATCGCGCACGAGATACGCCGCACCAACGGAACCGGCCACATTGCGCCACGCCTTCGTGCCGGCCGGACTGCGAATGCCGGCGTCCGCGAAGGCGAGTGTCGTCTGCGAGATCGCATCGCCGCGCACCCCACCCGACAGCGACAGACGGCCAAGCGCCAGCTCTTCCTGCGCATACACCGCGCCCTGCCACAGATCGTAGCCCGGAATCAGAAACGCCTTGCCCAGCGTCTGATTGCCCTGCGCCAGCGCACTCGTGCCGATGGTACCACGCCATCCCTTCCAGCGCGGATGCGCCCAGCGCACATCGAGCGAGTTGCTGAACAGCTTGAGATTGAACGCCGGCTCGTTGCGGAAGCGCAGCGGACCGTGATTGTCGTATTCGCGGCGGTGATTGTACTGCAGCCCGTACACCACCTCGAGATCACCGGCCTCGGCAAAGGTGCGCACGGTACGCACGCGCAGCGTCGTGTGCGACACGCGCTGATTCGGGCGGCCGATGTCGTAACTGAACGAGGAGTCGGCCGGCACACCGCGCATGGCCCGCGCGAGATCGTCGGCGTTGCCCACATGCGCCTGTCGCAGCACGCCGAGCTCCGTGCCGAAGCGCGACACCGAGACTTCCGTGCGTCCCCAATCGCGCGTCACGCCAAGCGCGAGACTGCCGTTGAGCTCACGAAATCCGGTGTTGGTGAGATAGTAGTCGGGCGCGGCACCGTTGCCCGCCACGCGCGACGTGAGGCGCAGGCGATAGCCCGTCGCACCGATCTTCGGCAGCGAGAGGTCAGCGCCCTGCACACCAATCGACAGCGCCCCCTGCCGGCTGTTCGAGAAGGTGTTGAGCGCCACGTTGCCGTGCAGGCCACCCGTGTCCGGCAGTGCCGCATGCTCCACCCGCACCACGCCGCCCAGCGCGTCGGCACCGTACAACACCGTCGCCGCTCCACGCACCACGGTCACCGCATCGGCATCGAAACTGTCGATATTGGGCGCGTGTTCGGTGCCCCACTGCTGATCTTCCTGTCGCAGCCCGCCATTCATGACCAGCACGCGCTGCGAGTTGAGACCACGAATCACCGGCTTGGCGATGCTCGGCCCGAACTGGATCACCGCCACGCCGGGCAGGTTCTTGATCGTCTCGCCAAGCGTCTGCCCGCGCGTCGCCGCAAGCGCCTGCGCATCGAGGGTGCTCACCGCAGCCACGCGCGCCAGCTGATCGGCGGCCGTATCCGCGCGCACGGCCACCTCCTGCAGCACAGCGGTGGCCACGTCGAGGTGCACCGTGACCAGTCGGTCACTCGTTCGCAGATCGAGATCGCGCAGCCAGGGCGCGAACCCCAGCGCCCGCACCCGCAGCGTCACCGGCTGCGCCGGCAGATCCCGCAGATCGAATCGACCGTTGCCGTCAGTGCGTTGCCGGGCGGACTTCTCCACCGCCCGGTCGGCCACCCGAATCGTCCAGACCGCCACCACCTCGGCATCGCGCACGGCACGACCGGATTCCCCCGACTCCACCACGCCATGCACATGGCGGAGCGACCCGTGGGTCTCCTGCGCGGGCGTCGCGCGCGCCGTCGCGAGCAGTCCCATGAGGGCCACCACGACCGCGCGCGACCATCCCGAACGCGCCGAGGAACGATAAGAGGTTCTCATTACTCTTCAACGATAATGAGAATCGGCGATCAGGTAAGGGGTGTCCACGCCGGTAGACACCTCGACCTATGAGCCGGAAGAGCCCCGGTATTCACACCCGGAGGTACAGGTTTCCCGCACCACCACCGCCGACAGCTGCGGGATCAGCGGCTTCATCCGATCCCAGATCCACACCGCCAGCACCTCACTGGTCGGGTTCTCCAATCCGGGGATGTCGTTCAGATAGTGGTGGTCGAGCTGGTCGTAGATGGGTGAAAACGCCGCCTTGATATCGGCGAAGTCCATGACCCATCCCATCGCGGGGTCGAGCGGTCCGGCCACACGCAGTTCTACTCCGAACGAATGGCCGTGCAAACGGGCGCACTTGTGCCCGTCGGGCACGTTCGGCAAGCGGTGCGCGGCTTCGAAGGTGAACTGCTTGTACAGCTCCACGGTGGCTGGGCGTGATGACGACATACTGGCAATCTAATTGCGCGCGGAGTGGGGTCCGGTGGCAATATTCCGAAGATTGATGCGACCGACGTCTCCGTGCGTGTCCGGTCCAGAGTCCGTCGCTCCCATTTCTCGCGAGTCCCGTCATGTCGTCACGCCGCATCCTCGTTGTTATCGGCTTCAGCGCGGGGCTCGCTGCCTGCAGCACCGGCACCCCCACGCCGGCGCCTGACGCGCAGCCGGTGCGCATGGCCCCGGCCGATACCGCCCCCGCGGCCGCCACCGACGGTCTCCCGGCGGCGCTGCGCGACGCGTTCGTCGCCGATGATGCGCGCGCCCGGACCATCAGCTTCTGGCTGCAGTGCACGCCGACCGTGGCGCGCCTGCGCGCCGAGGGCGCCTTCGGACCCGCCGCCCGCGCCCCGCGCGCCATCGTCTGCCAGCGCACCGCCGACGGGGTACCGGTGGGAGGCGTGTACGACGTGGACAGTGCCTTCACCAGCGCGCGCCGGCTGCAGATGATTCGCCTCGATGGCGCGCGACCGAAGTACACGGAGGCCGTGGATACTGCAGGTATTCTGCGTGCAGCCAAACTGGCGCGCGATGTCTCCGTGCTGGTGTCGCCCGCGTGGAAGAAGCGCGCCCGGCCGTTCAATGTGGTCCCCGTGCCCGCAGCGAACGGCGCGGCCGAAGCGTGGGTCATTCCGCGCGCCACCAAGGCACGGAGCTTCGTGACTGGTGGAGACATGGGCTACGCTGCGCCGGCGAGCGGCAGTGGAGCGCCCATGCTCATCGTCGACCGCTCGGCCACCTGGACGCAACTCAATCTTGCGCCCACCGGACCACTGCGCATTTACAGCAGTGTGCGTGACATCGCAGCCGTTACCGATCTCGCCACTGCACGATTCCATGCCGAACTCGGACGTGCCGTGACCGTGAGCACGCCGGCCCTCGAAAGCACCCTCGTGTCAGGACTCGATCCCGCCACTGGGGCACGCCTCGTTTGGAAGCACACGCCCGTGAAGCGGTAGTCGTCAACCGGTAGTCGTCAGCCGGTAATCGTCAGCCGAGCTGTTCGTAGGGAATTTCGGGGAAGGGCGGCAACCCGGCCGCCTGCGCCACCGCGAGCAGCCCCTCGCGTGTGTGGAACTCCATGCCGTCGCGCTCCACCACCACGGCCCCGGGATATTGCGGCGCGAGGCGACGGAACTCCGCGTCGATGAGGCGGAAGCGCTCCACCATGCGCTCCACTTCCTCGTGCGGACGGCGCCGCATGCGGATGTGCTTCTCGATCGTATCGGTGCCCGAGGTGAGCACGATGGTGCAATCGGGTTGCCACGTAGCGCCCATCGTCACCACACCGCGCAACGCCGCATGGGTCTCCGGCGGATACTCCGCGATGTGCGCTTCGAGCGTGATCTGCGCGCCCTCGATGAGCACCACGGCGCCGGGCTCGTCGTGCTTCGCGGCGTACCGGTAGTTCGCATCGTACAGCCGGGCGAAGTACGCTGTCACGCCCACGGGGTTGTGTCCCGCCTCGATGTCGGCGAGCACCCGCGGGTCCCACACGCCCTGCTCACCTTCGCCGTACGAGCCGTTGCGATACAAGTCGCCCAACTGACGCACGAGTGTGCTCTTGCCGATGCCGGGCCCACCTACAATGGCAACGCGCACTTACTTGCTGCTCGAGCCGGCGCGCGACGCCTGCATGGCCCGTTCGGCCGACCGCTGCGCCGCCGACACTTCCGCGGGTGACAGCGTGAGCGGAGTGACGGCCATGGGGAGCGTGTCCGACACGTAGCGATTTCCGCGCACCGTGAAGGCCTGCGGCGGCAAGCCAAGCACCGACTTGCCGTACAGCACGCGGTAGAACACGCTCGCCGCGAGATAGGTACCGATCGGCGACGGATGACTGCCGTCGTCGATGTACAACTCGCTGGCCGGCGATTCCTCGCGCATAGCCGTCCACGCGGCGCCGACGGGTACCAGTGTCGCGCCGAGCGAGTCCGCGAGTTTCGCGTACGTGGCGGCAATCGTGCCGCTGGTCTGCGGCGTGTCGCGGCGCGGCCAGGTCACATAGAGCAGAATCTTCGAACCCGCCTTGCGCGCCATGTTGCCCAGTTGGGTGCCGTACTTGAGCACCGTATCCGGTTGCTGGATGGGCGCGAGACTCTGGTCCTGCAGCACCACGTAGTCCCAACGTTGCCCGAGCAGCTCGGACATATCGCGGCGTGCCGTGTGACCGCGCAAGAACTGACCACCCTTGAGCACGGTGGTGATCGCCGGCACACGATTCTCCCCCGCGGCGAGCGCCAGCAGCGTGAGCGTACGCGGCAGATCGTTTACATAGGTGTAGCTGTTGCCGATCCACAGGATGCGCAGCGGCGCATGCGCTGCCGCCACGGCGGGCGTGGGCGACGCCGGCTGCTGAGCACCGAGAGCCGACGTACGGAGCAGCACACCCCACACGAGGGCACCCAGCACCACGGGACGCGCAAGACGAACGGTCATGATCTGAGAGAAGGAGGGTTCGCGCACAATCTAGTCGGAGGCGCGTGCCTTCTTCGACGCGAGTTGGATCCCGGCAATCACCATCGCCAGCGCCACGAAGAGCCGCACCCCGGCGGACTCACCGAGCAGGACGACCCCCAGCGTGATGGCGGTGATGGGATTGAGGGCGAGAAACACCGCGACCCGTGAGGGCGTGGAGTGGCGCAGGGCCCAGATCCACAAGCCGAACCCGACCGCCCCGCCGAAGATGCCGAGGAAGAGCACAGCGGCCCATCCCAACGGCGTCACCATGGGGAGGCGCGAGAACAACCCCTGCGCGAGCGCGAGCGGCGCCAGCGCCACCGTGCCAGCCAGCATCGATTGCGCGGTAATCGCCAGCGCATCGTACCGTGCGAGCAGCGGCCTCGACCACACGTTATAGGTCGCGCCGCACAACGCCGTGGTCCCGATTTCGAGATACCCGACGAGCGGGTTCGACACCCCCGTGGTGGCGTCACCCGTTGGGACGAGCGCCACCGCGAGCCCCGCAAAGGCGAGGATTTGCCCCAGGATGGTGCGGGTACGCAGCGGTTCGATACCGCGCCACACCGACAGCGCGAGCGTCACGAGCGGATTCGTGGCCGCAATCAGCGCCACCTGCGCCGTCGGCAGATGCGTGAGCGACGCGCTGAAGCTCCACGGAAACACGCCGAAGAAGAGTACGCCGAGCAGGGCCACCTGCAGCCGGTCGCGCCCGGGCATCACCGGAAAGGCGCGCCGCCCCAGTACCACCAGCAGGCACGACGTGGCCACCACGTAGCGCACGAAGGCCAGCACCACGGGTGTCGTTTGCGGCACCACGTAGCGCGTGGCCACCACCGACGCCCCGAAGAAGATGCTGGCTGCACTCGCCGCCAACGCCGCGCGGGAGGCAGTGGCGTGGCCATGGAGGCTCGGCGTGGAAGTGGGTGGCGCGGACACCTGCGGGATATGACAGGGTGCGCCGGCAGAAGCCAGTCGCCGCGGGAGATTTCCGCTCAGCGCCCGGTCGCGAGTGGCCGCACCGTGTCCAGCAGGATCTGCAGAAACCGTCCCGGCTCCTCGAGCATGGGCACGTGCGCCGACCAGCCGAGCGTCACGAAGTGCTTCGTCGGCGCCTCGATACGCGCCACGTAGTCACGCGCCGGCTCGTAGGGGGTGTGCAAGTCGTGTTTCCCCTGCATCACCACCACCGGCACCTTGAACTTTGTTGGGAGCGGAGACGCGCCACGCCCCACCAGCGTGCGGGTGGTCCACTGCGTGGCCGCCGTCTGCGCCGCGATATCGGCGCTCGTGTACTCCGGCGCCCATTCGGGCAAGGCGAACAGCAGATCGAAGGTGGGCTTGCCGTACCAGCCGCCATTGAACACGCGCGCCCACTTTCGCGTGAGCAGCACGGACGTCACCGGCGCGCCGGGGCGTGGATACGGCGCGATGGAATCCAGCTCGCGCAGCGCGTCGCGATTGTTCGCGGCCACGGCCAGCTGGCGAAGCCGCGTGTACAGGTAGTCCTCACCACTGCCGCTCACTTGCCCCACGCCCACGTAGGAGTGCAGCCACTCCGGTCGACGATCGGCGAGCGCCATGCCGATCATCGTGCCATACGAGTAGCCCATCACGATCACCTTCTCCACGCCAAGCTGCTGACGCACCCACGCCACCATCGCCTCCGCGTCACCCACGAGGCGGTCGAAGGTGAGCGTCGGCGCGAGTGCGGCGCGATCGGCGCTCACGGCGTTCTTCCCCACGCCGCGCTGGTCGTAGTGCACCACCGTGAAGAAGTCCTCCCACGGCGCCTGATAGGCCCACGCCATCGACATGGTGGGCGTGCCCGGTCCGCCGTGAATCATCACGATCACCGGGTTGGACCGATGCTTGCCGCGGATCGACACCCACTGCGTGGAGAAGTCGATCGTCACCGGCTCGAGGCGCTCGATGCCATCGGGCGTGTGGATGCGCCGCAATTCGCCCAGACGCGCGGCCACGGAATCGCGCGCCGTGGTGGGTACGGTGGGCGTTGGCGGCGCCGACTGTGCGCGGGCAGGGCGGACACCAATCGTGGAGTGCAGCGCCGCGAACAACACGCCGAGCGCGAAGCCTCTGCATTGGCGATGGCGCATCAGGACATCTCCGAAGAAAGCACGGACAATGTTAGGTGGTAGGCTGCCGTGAGCCCGGCCGGGCCGACGTGTGAGGGTCGTGTCCAAGCCGTTGCCGGCCGGCGCATCCGTCAAGAACGAGCGCACAGCGTCGATGGCATTCAATCCACGATGAAGAGGCGCGCGCCGTCGGCTGTGGTGGAACGGTGTGGCATTGTGTCGTCGGCCACCTGATAGCTCATGCCGGCGGTGAGCCGAACGGTACGGCCATCGGCGAGCTCCGTGTCCAGCACGCCGTCCAGCACAAAGAGGATGTGCCCCTTCGCGCACCAGTGGTCGGCGCGATAGCCGGGCGAGTACTCGACCATGCGCACGCGTATGTCACCGGCGTGCTGCGTCCGCCAATGCGCGACGCCACGCTCGCCCGGATGCACCGTGGGTTCGATGCTCGCCCAGTCGACCGTCGCAAAGGGAATGTTGGTAAGGTGCACAGTGGCCTCAGATCGATTGACACACGGAATTGCTCTCAGTACCGGAACAACCGGCTGATCTTCACCACCGTGTACACCGGCTCGTCGAGTACGCCATCGAGACGGGTCATCTGGCGGGAAAGTGGGAGAAGCGCGGATCGGCGACCCACTGCACTGACGCCGATCGCCGGCAGTTCGTTGGCGCGTACCGGCTCACCCCCCGCAATCGGTCGCCGGTGTTGCGCGAAACGTGCCGCCCCCGCATCCCCTCACCACTCGGCGGAACCGGCGGTACGTTCCCGCGTTCGCCATCACCATCTCCGGGGGAGACGTGCTCCGTACGCCACTTCGCTTCAGCATCCTCGCGCTCATCGCCATCGGGACGAGCGCCTCGCCAGTCCACGCGCAGTCCCGTGGGCTCACGCCGAAGGACGCCATGCGTCTCGTGAGTGTGGGCGACGTGGCCCTCTCGCCCACCGCTGCGCACGTGGCCTTTACCGTGACCACCGTCAACGAGAAGGCCAACAATCGCAGCACCGCTCTCTGGGTCCGGGCGCTGCGCGACGGCAGGCCGGTCGGCGACGCGGTCCGCTTCACCGATCCCACGCGCAACTCCAGCGCACCGCGCTGGTCCCCCGACGGCGCGGTGATCGGCTTCACCTCGCGCCGCGGTGACGAGGACGCCTCCACCTGGTTTCTGCGAGTCGGAGGACTCGGCGGCGAGGCCTATCGCATCGAGGGCGTGCGTGGCAGTCCCGTATGGTCACCCGACGGCAAGTTCATCGCGTACACCGCGGAGCCCGAGCGCAAGGAGAAGCCATCGGCCAAGGCGCTCCGCATTGCCCCCAACGGCATCACCAAGCCGCTCGACGCCGAGCGCTTCGACGGCTACCAGATCACGCATCTGCGCTACAAGCGCGATGGGACGTTCAATTTCCTGCCGCACCCCGAGCTCGTGCCCAAGCGACAGCTGTTCGTCGTAACCTCGTCGGGGGGTACCGCCAAGCAGGTCACGTCGCTGCCGCATAATGTCGGTGCGTTCGAGTGGGCGCCCAATGGCGCGTACTTCGTGTACGCGGCAAACCCGCGCGAGGACGACGACCTCAATCTCGATCCCACCACACGCATCTTCGTGGTGCCCGTCGACGGCGGTACGCCGATGCAGGTGCTCGATATCCCCGGTGGCGTGAGTGCGCCAGCCATCTCCCCTGACGGTACCAAGCTCGCCTTCCTCAACACGGCGGCGTGGAACGCGGAGACCGAGCTGCATGTGGTCGACATCGACGCGCGGGGCATCGCGCGCGGCGCCTCGCGGAATCTCACCGCCTCGTGGGGACGTACCGCCGCCGCCCCATCGTGGAGTCCCGATGGCCGCTATATCCGCTTCACCGCCACCGTACAGGGCAACGCCCATGTGTACGAAGTGCCGGCCGCGGGTGGCACCGTGCGCCAGGTCACGAGCGGCGATCGCGTGCTCGACGATGTATCCGTGTCCGCGAGTGGCCGGTTCATGGCGTACAGCGCCACGTCACCCGTGGCGCCGGCCGACGTGTTCGTGGCCGACCGCACCGGTGCCGGTGAAGTGCGTGTCTCGGCGTTCAACGACTCGCTGCTCACGCGCATCGCGCGGCAGCCGGCGCAGCACGTCACCTGGACGGTGCGTGACGGCACGCAGATCGAAGGGTGGGTGATCGCCCCCGTGGGCTATGAGCCCGGGCGTTCCTATCCCATGGTCCTCAATATCCACGGCGGGCCGCACTCGGCGTACACAAGCGCATTCTCGGCGGGCTTCCACCAGCTCTCCGCATCGGGCTTCTTCGTCTTCTATCTCAATCCGCGCGGTTCCACCGGCTACGGCAATGCCTTCAAGCATGCCATCCAAAACGCGTGGGGCATTGTGGACGAGGAGGACTTCATCACCGGCGTGGAGACAGTGCTCAAGCGCTTCCCCGACATCGACCGCACCCGACTCGGGGTGATGGGCGGCAGCTACGGCGGCTTCATGACCAACTGGCTCACCTCGCGCACCAAGCTCTTCGCCGCTGGGGTGACGCGCTCGTCCATCGCCAGCTGGGAAGCCATGGCCGGCACTACCGACTCCAACCAGCCGCAGCGCGCCTTCGACGGCGCGTATCACGAGCAGCGTGAGACGTGGCGCAAGAACTCGCCCATCTCGTACGTGGAGAACGTGAAGGCACCCACGCTGGTCATTCACGGCGAGAACGACTTCCGCACCCCGCTCAGCGAAGGACAGATCTGGTACGCGTCACTCAAGAAGCTCGGCGTGCCCACCGAGTTCCTCGTGTACCCGCGCAGCGGTCACGGCATCACCGAACCTTGGCTCGCCGCCGACGCGGCCGAGCGCAGCCGCCAGTGGATGGTGTACTGGCTCATCGAGAAGCCGAAGCAGCGGACGACGCCATGAGCGATCCATTCGATCTTCAGCCCACCCTGGAAGGCCCCACTTTGGTGGTGCGCCCACTCGTCGCCGATGATCTCGAGCCGTTGGTCGCGGCCGCGAGTGATCCGGAGATCTGGGCGCTGCACCCCGAGCCCACCCGATGGCAGCGTGAGGTGTTCACCACCGGCTTCTTCGTCGGCGCGTTGGCGAGCGGGAGCGCGTTCACCGTGGTGCACCGGGAGAGCGGCGCCGTCATCGGGTCATCGCGCTACTACGAGTACGAGGCCGAGTCGAACTCGATCTTCGTGGGCTACACGTTTCTCACGCGGGCGTACTGGGGCGGCGCCACGAATGGTGAGCTCAAGCAGCTGATGCTTGATTACGCGTTTCGCCATGTGGAGGCGGTGCAGTTCCACATCGGGCCCGAGAACTGGCGGTCACGACGGGCCGTCGAGAAGATCGGCGGCGCGTTCGTACGTGAGGAAGTCGTGACCAGAAACGACCGCGAGGAGCGGCGGGTGGTGTACCGGATAGTCCGGGGGTGACGTACGGGGGTCCCCATACCGTCCGTCACCACGAGGTCAAGCCGACCAGACCAGGCGACCCTCTCGGTCATGATGCAGTGGCTCGAGCTTCTCGATCTCTTCGGCGTTGGGGCCATGCACCGCTTCCCACAGTTCGCGTGCGTCGTGCAGGTTGATCCAGAACTGCGCCGACGTGCCCAGCACGCGCGCGAGCCGAAGTGCTGTATCGACCGTCACGCCGCGACGTCCGCACAGCAGATCGTTCAGCCGCTGGAGCGAAATGCCCAACCGCGCGGCAAAGGCAGTTTGCGTCATGCCGAGCGGTACAAGGAAATCCTCGCGCAGCACTTCACCCGGATGAGCCGGCGGCTCCGCCATCTGCTCGACCCGTGGGCGGGGAATGAGCGTCTGCATCGGCTTGGTGGTCATGGGCGTGAAGGCGTGTGGTCAGTGATGCGCGGTCGTCGTACACGGGTCGTCATGCGTGGTAATCGGTTAACTCGACACGCGTGGGCCCCTCAGTGGTCCAAACAAAGCATAGGCGATACCGATCATTGACGCTGATCGAGTGCTGCCCCTTTCGATCGCCTTTCAGAGGCTCCAAGTGGTTACCCGGTGGGTTGCGCAGGTCGTCCAGCGCCACAGCCGCATCGAGCGCCGAGAGCTTTCGGCGAGCCACAGACCAGAGCGCCACCGCGGGTCGGTTGGCCTTGGTGTGTTTCCCCGCGAAGAGGTCGGCAGTGCCTTGGTCGAAAAAGGACTGGATCACACTTGAATGTATATACTATACATATAGCGTGTAAACTGGTCCGACTCCCCGAAACACAAAGCGGCGCCCCGACCAAGTCAGGGCGCCGCTTCGGTGTATTCAGTGGCTTGGGACGGAATCGAACCGCCGACACGCGGATTTTCAGTCCGCTGCTCTACCAACTGAGCTACCAAGCCGTCCAGAGGAGCGGGAAGCCCACTCCACCAGAGTCACGGAATATAGCCCGGCCCACACGGAAAGGAACCCACCCCGGCCGAGCAGTTCCCTCTCCGCCGGACCGCCTCCGTGCCCTCACCACCCTCGGCGAGCTCCGTGTCCGCGCGTTTCCCCAGCCGCTTCCCGCCGTTACCGCTCGTACTTCGCCGTGATGATGCTCTTGAGCCCGCCGCGCACGTTGAAGTCCCCCACCACCGTGAGCGCGTGCGGTTGGCACGCCGCCACGAGATCATCGAGGATGTGGTTCACCGCGCGCTCGTAGAAGATGCCGTCGTTCCGGTAGCTCCAGAAATACAGCTTCAGGCTCTTCAGCTCGAGGCACTGTTCGGCCGGCCAGTACGTGATCTTGATCGTCGCGAAGTCGGGTGCACCCCCCTCCAGCAACTTCAGCTCGACCGCGTCCGTCTCCACGCCGCCCAATGGGCACAGCGACGTGAATTCGTCGGTCTCCATGTAGATCTCGTACTTCCGGTCCGCATACGGATTCGGAAAGGTTTCCAGCAGTTGTGGCTTGGGCATGTCTGAAACGTAAATGAGCCGGAACGAAAACGGGCGCCGCGTGGGCGCCCGCTGGAAGAAACAACGATCAACGACTCACGACGGTTCGCGGAGTCGCTTGCTCCAGTCGTCGAGCATCAGCCGCTCGGCTGGCGTGAGACTGTCGATCCCCGTAGCCGCGATCTTGTCGAGCACCGCGTCGAGCGCCGTGCTGGCCACCGGCACCGGGGCCGGCGCAGGCGCCGGTTTCGGCTTGGGCTGCGGCTTGGGCGCCGGGCGCACGCGCGCCATCGCCGCCTTGCTCTGCGCCACGATGTCGTCGGTCTCACGCTCGCGCGTTTCACGTTCGCGCGGCCGGCTCGACTTGGGCACCGCGCGCGGCGGCTCGTCGCCATAGTCGGGCGCCTGCACCATGCGGCTGCGGAAGCGATCGAGGGTGCCCACGTTGGGCGCGCGCAGGTAGATCCACCCCGCCACCATGCCGCCGAAGTGCGCCGCGTACGCCGTGCCCCCCGCGCTGCCGCCGTCGAGCACCGTCATGGTGATGTTGATGAGCGCCATGAACACCACGAGCCACTTCACCTTCATGGGCACCACGCCGAAGAACAGCACCTCGTCGTCGGGCCAACGGCTCGCGTACGCCACCGCCACACCAAGGATGGCCGCCGACGCCCCCACGAGGATGCCGCCGTTGGGCTGGAACATGTAATGGAAGGCCCAGCCGCCCAGCCCGCACCACAGGTAATACCAGGTGAACGTGCTCGCGCCCCACGCCCGCTCCACGCGCGGCCCGAACAGCCACAGCGTCCACATGTTGAGCAGCAGGTGTACCAGCCCGCCGTGCACGAACATGTAGGTGACGAGCGTCCACAACGCGCGCGACTGCAGGTCACCCGACGCGTAGCCCAACCAGCTGGCCATGTTCGCGTCGCCCACGAGCGTGGCCTGCACGAAATACACGGCCACACACAGCCCGATCAGCCAGTAGACGGCGCTCGGACCACGTGAAGACTCGAAGTCGTCGTAGGTGACGTAGCTCATCTCAGTTCAACAAAGACCACGCGGTCAGCGATCCCGGCCGGCACCCGCAGCACGCCTGGCCAGCGCCAGATGCACGATGCGCTCGCACAGATCGGGAAACAAGACACCGGCCGCCGCCGCGGCCTGTGGAATGAGACTCGTGGGCGTCATACCGGGCAACGTGTTCGCCTCCAGACACCACGGCTGCCCCTCCGGATCCAACCGGAAGTCGATCCGCGCGTACCCGCCCAGCTTGAGCGCCACAAAGGCCTTCTTCGCCTGATCGGCCAGCTTCCCCTGAATATCCACCGGTAGTTCGGCAACGAACTCTTTCGCCATCCCCGGGGTGTACTTGCACTCGTAGTCGTACAGCTCCTTCACCGGCTGGATCTCGATGGTGGGGAGCACCTGGTCGCCCAGGATCCCCACCGTCAGCTCCTGCCCCGGCACGAAGCGCTCGATCATCACCTCGTCGTCGAACCGGAACGCCTCGGTGACCGCCGCGTGCAGCTCCCCCGGCGCCCGCACGATGCTGAGCCCCACGGTGCTCCCCTGCTTCGACGGCTTCACGACCACCGGCCAGTCGAGGTGGCGCCCCACCTCCTCGGCGTCCAGCTCCGCGACGTTCACAGGCGCCATGATCCAGTTGGCCGTGGCCACCCCCGCCGCGCGCAGCACCACCTTGGTGAGGTGCTTGTCCATGGCGAGGGCGCTCGCGAGATGCCCGCTGCCGGTGTACGTCACCCCGGCCATGTCGAGCACGGCCTGCACCGTGCCATCCTCGCCCTGCCCACCGTGCAGCGCGAGAAACACCACGTCGGCCCCGGTCACCTCGGGCGTGGTGCCGAGCGTGGGCGACAGCGACCGCGACGCCAACCCCGCCAACGCCTCTAGCGACGGGGGCGCACTCCCCACCCCACTCGCCAGCAGCCGGTGCTCCGTCTCGCGCGTCAGCACCCCCTCGGCGGGATCGAGACACACCACCTCGTGCCCCTTCTCCCGCAACGCGGCCGCGATACGCAGGCCGCTCGACAGGGAGACATCGCGTTCGGCGGAAACGCCGCCGAGGAGGACGGTAATCTTCAGAGTCTCGGGCATAGTGCAAACTATAACTGCCAACCGCAGACGGCAGACCGCAGGAACCACAGCGCGCAGTCACGGAGGAGTGCGGTACAACAAAACGGGGCCTGCGCTGCGCGCGGCCCCGATATGACAACCACAAAGGAAATCGGGCGCGGCGCGATGCCCCCGACCACACCGCCGCCGCCTCGGTCACTGGGCGGGACTCTGCTCCAGCACGAACCGCACGATCCTATCCAAGTCCGCCACGTCCGGCACCCGCGCCCATTCCTTCACCACCACCACGCGGTCCCACGGATCCATCGTCACATGCCGCCCCTCACGCGGGGCCTCCGGGTCGATCGCGACCCACGCCTGCCACAGCGTGAGCCCCTGCGCGTTCAGCTCCACTCCGTGCGCATCCTCCCACGTCGCGGGACGCGGATCGGCGAGCAGGGCGGCCAGACGGCCCTTGCTGTAATCGCGCAGCGGAGCGCCAAGCGCATCGGTGAACTGGTCCAGCACATTGATCATGAGCAGCGCATCGCGGCGAACGGGCCCACGGAGCGCACCGGACGCGGTGTCGCACGTGGGCAGGAATCGAAAGAAGACAGTCAAGGGGGAGACGGGGCTGGCCGCTGTTCGTAACGAAGACAATACTTTTCGTTGAGCGCGCCCCTCACTCACGATCGACCCCATGATCATGCCGCATTCCTCTCGTATGTCTCCCCGAGCGACCAGACTCGTGCCGGCGGTGCTGACCGTGCTACTCATGGCCGGCACCGTGACGGCCTGCGGTGCGCCCAGCGCCACCGACGATGGCACCGCCGAGCCAGCGCCCAATCAGGGGATCGTGGCCGGCGCCCTCGAGGTGAAGGTCGATCGGACAGCCCGCGTACTCACCCTCCGCAATACCACCGCGTTCGAGGTGGGGTACATGGTGCTCGAGAAGGACATGATGACCATCGCCCTCATGCCACCCTGCGGGAACAGCTGCCCCATCCTCGTGCAGGGAGCGAGCGTCACGGTGCCGTACGCCAGCATCGGCGGCTACACGCCGCAGGCCAAGGAAGGCCGAGTGCTCTGGTGGAGCTACAAGCGCAACGCCGACGGCACCCGCACCACCCAGGGCGGCGTGAACACCGTCAGCATCACGCTCTAGTCACCGCGCCGTCGTCGACGCGCCGCCCGGCACAGGCCGGCCGCGTCCCTTGACCCGTGTTGGCCCCCCTGTCAGGGTACAGAGGTGTCGACACCCACTGATCTCGGACTTCCCGGCGCGCTCCCGGAGCGCGACCGTCTGGCGCTGCGCCGTTGGCTGCTCGCCTCCATCATCGCCGTCTTCTTCGCCGTAGCGGTGGGCGGAATCACGCGCCTCACCGAAAGCGGCCTGTCCATCACCGAGTGGAAACCGGTCTCCGGGGCGTTGCCGCCGTCGAGTGATGCGGCCTGGGCCGCCGAACTCGAGAAATTCCGCCAGATCCCGCAGGCCAGCACGACCCACGCGGGCATCACGCTGTCGCAGTTCAAGTGGATCTACTGGTGGGAGTGGTTCCACCGGAACGTCGCCCGCACCGTGGGGCTGGTGTTCGCGATCCCGTATCTCGTGTTCCTCGTCCAAGGGCGCATTCCGCGCCGCCTGCGTGTGCGACTCGCCGCACTGCCGTTCCTCACCGCCGGTCAGGGCGCCCTCGGCTGGTACATGGTGCAGAGCGGCCTCGTCGAGCGCATCAGCGTGAGTGCCTATCGGCTGACCGCACATCTCGGGCTCGCCCTCGGCATTCTGGCCGTGGCCGTGTGGACGTACAGCGAACTGCGCGAACGCACCGACACCGAACGCCGCGACGCCGCCTCCACCTCACCCGGGTGGCGCGCCGCCCTGCTCTCCGCGACTGCGCTGCTTGGCGTCACGGTGCTCTCGGGCGGCTTCGTGGCCGGCCTGCGCGGCGGCAAGGTGTTCAACGAGTTCCCGCTCATGGGCGGACAGGTGGTGCCACCGGGCTACGGACAACTCTCGCCGTGGTGGACGAATGCCTTCGAGAATCCGGCCGCGGCGCAGTTCCACCACCGCCTGCTCGCCATCACCGTGACCTGCATCGTGCTCGTGCTCGCCTGGCGCGCGCGCGAGGCGGCGCTGCCGCAGTCGGTGCGCCGTGCGGTGTTCGCGTTCGGCGCCGTGATCACGGTACAGCTCGTGCTCGGCATCACCACGCTGCTGCTCGCGGTGCCGGTGCCACTGGGCGTGCTGCATCAGTTCACCGGCGTGCTCGCGCTGACGGCCGCGCTGATCGCGACGCAGCGGGCGGGAGCGACGGTGGCTCAGGTTCCGGTGCGCCGCACGATCGGTGAACGGCAGACGGCAGACGGCAGGAACTACAGCACGCAGACGGGAGTGGTTCGGTAGAACCATACGGGAGCGCGCGCTGCGCGCCGCTCCCGATACACACCCGCAAAGGAAATCGGGCGCCCCGCGAAGCGGTGGCGCCCGTTTTGTTCTACCACATTCCTCCGTGACTGCGTGCTGTAGTTCCCGCCGTCTGCCGTCTGCTGTTGGCAGTTCGCGTGTCTGCAGTTCGCGTGTCTGCAGTTCGCGTCGTTGCCGTTCGCGTCCGGCAGCTCACCGATGCATCAAATACTCCAGCACGTCAAACCGCGTCACGATCCCCTGAATCATCCCGTCCTTCCGCATCAGCACCGCGCGGTTCGACTTCGACAGCAGCTTCGCCACGCTCTCCACCGGCGCATCCGCCTCCACCACCGGGAACGGCTGATCCATCACGTCGCTCACCGTCTTGTCGAGCGCCTTCGGATCGGCGAGTGACTCGGTCGTCAGGCGCGATTCCGCCACACTCCCCACGCACACGGTGCCGTCCATCACCGGTACCTGACTCACATCGTGCAGCGCCATCAGGCGAATGGCCTGCCGCACCGTGGCACCCGTGGTCACACTCACGATGGCCGGCGCGCTCGTGTCCTTCTTGCCGAGCACACTCTCGATGCTCGTGTGCGGCGAATCGAGCAGCTGATTCTCCCGCATCCACTCGTCGTTGAACACCTTGCTGAGATAGCGCTCGCCGGTGTCGCACAGGAACGTCACCACCAGCGCCTCGGGGTCGTCGATCCGGCGCGCTACCGTAAGCGCGGCGTGCGCGATCATGCCGGCACTACCGCCCACGAAGATCCCCTCTTCGCGCGTGAGACGACGCGCCATGGTGAAGGCATCCTTGTCGCCCACCGAGATGAACTCGTCGATGATGTCCATGTCGAGCGTGGCGGGCACGCAGTCCTGCCCCACCCCTTCCACCTTGTACGGCGCACCCGTGGGATGCCCTTCGCCCTTCGTGCGCCACAGCTCCGCCAGCACACTCCCCTGCGGATCGGCGGCGATGATCTTGATGTTGGGGTTCTTGCTCTTGAGGTAGCGCGCCACGCCGCTGATGGTGCCACCCGTGCCCGCGCCGGCCACGAAGTGCGTGATGCGCCCTTCCGTCTGCTCCCACAGCTCAGGGCCCGTGGTGGCCACGTGCGCCGCGGGATTGGCCGGATTCTCGAACTGCCCCGCGAGCACCGCGCCCGGCGTTTCACGCACAATGCGCTTGGCCATCTGCACGTAGTTCTGCGGATGATCGGGCGGCACCGCGGTGGGCGTGATGATCACTTCGGCACCGAACGCCTTGAGCAGGCGCACCTTCTCCTGGCTCATCTTGTCGGGCATGGTGAAGATGCAGCGGTACCCCTTGAGCGCCGCGGCGATCGCCAGCCCCACGCCGGTGTTGCCGCTCGTGGCTTCCACGATCACGCCACCGGGCTTGAGCGTGCCCGCCGCCTCATGCGCCTCGATCATCGGCAACCCGATGCGGTCCTTCACACTGCCGCCGGGATTGAAGAAGTCGGCCTTGCCGAAGACGGGGGTGCGAATGCCCTTCGCGATGCGCGACAGGCGAATGAGCGGCGTCCAGCCGACCGTGTCGAGCACACTGTCGTAGGGACGGCGGTGACGGAGGTGTTCTTCGATGGTGGGGAGGGTGGTGGCCATCGTGTTCTCTCTTACAGGGAGTCGCCCCCGAGGGGATTGGTGCCGGGGCGTCGGAAGTGCACGGGAAACAGCAGCGACACGGGGATGGGAATGCCGCGACGACGGGCAGGCCGGAATTGCAATCGCGACACCCCCTGCAGCGCCGCGCTGTCGAGCGCCCCATGACCAGAGGGCTCGACTACCCGCGTACTGTCGGGGACCACGCGCCCGCTCGAATCGACGAACAGGCGCAGCATCACATTGCCCTGCACCCCCGTCTGATACGCCGACACGGGATACCGGAAGGGCAGTTCCTCATTCAACACCCGGGGCTGCTCGTCGGGCATATCGGCGAGGGCTCCATCCGATACCCGCCGCAGCCAGCCGTCGTTGCCCCGCGCCGCCTGTCGCGTCCCCTCAGAACAGCCGGAGACGGAACTGCTGAGCAGCATGAGGGGAATGAACAGGAACCGCACTGATCCAACCGCTCGCATGCTGGAATGTACACCGCACACCGGGCCATCGCCCTCGCGTCCACCCGGCGGCGCCCCTCGCGTCCGCAGCGCCGCTCCGCATCTTTCGTAGGCACCCGCTCACGGGACGCTCGTCGGGTGTTCCCCTCGTGACCGGTCTCCTTCTGTTTCGCCTCATGCCATCGCGCTCACACCTTCGCACCACCATCGCCGCGGTCCTGGCTGCGGCGCTCGCGCTTGGGGGCTGCCGCGCCGGTGAAAGCACCGGCCCGTCGGCCACCCCCACGGCCATCGTTGTGCAAACGGGGAATCAGCAGACCGCCGTCGCGGGCAGTGCCCTGCCGGTCACCCTTTCCGTGCGCGTCACCGACAAGGACAACAAGCCGGTCTCCGGCCGCCGCGTGGACTGGGATGTGGGAGTGGGATCCGGTTCCGTAACGCCCGCGCAGAGCAACACCGACGCCAAGGGCATTGCCACCACCACCTGGACCGTCGGCACCAACGCCGGTACCGCGCGGGTAAATGCGCAGGTGAACGGCGTGAACCCGGCCACCTTCACGGCCACGGTGCTCCCCGGCGCGCCGGCCGCCGTGGTGGCCACCCCCGGTGAGGCATCGATGGGCGTGGGGGATACGCTCCAGATTCGTGCTTCGCTACGCGATCAGTTCGGCAACGACATCAGCGGTCAGGCCTTCACGTTCACCTCCCTCGATGAGGCGCGCGCCTCGGTCACGAACAGCGGGCTGGTCACCGCGATCGCGCAGGGAGCCGCGCGCATCGTCGCTGCCGCGGCCGGACGCGCCGACACCGTACCGCTCACCATCGGCGCCGCCGGCACGAGCCCCTGCGGCACCACCGCGCCACGCGCCCTCGGCGTGGGCGACGTCATCAATCCGGTGGCCGGGCCCACCAGCCTGTCGGCGTGTCTCGAAGCACCGGCCGGATCCGTGAGCGCCGAGTATGCGCTCACGCTCATTTCCACCGCCACGAGTTTCGGCATCACGTCGGTAGCTGACGTGATCGGGTTCAACACGCGGGCGCCGGTCGGCGCGGCCATCATGGCGCCCCTCCCCGACGGCAACCGCATCACGATGCCGCCAGGCACCCTGCTCGGCAACGTGCTCTCCGGCGCCGAACGATTCGAACAGCAGATGCGCGCCACCGAGCGCCGCGAACTCACGGCGCTCAGCGCCGCCGCGCGAGAGTGGATGGACGTGCCACGGCCACGCGCTGCGCTCACCACCGTGAACGTGGGTGACGAAATCAAGCTCAACGGCAACGCCAATCAGGCATGCAGCAACGCCGATACGCGCACCGGGCGCGTGGCCGCCGTGGGCAACCGCGCCATCGTGGTGAGCGACAAGGAGAATCCGACCGGCGGCTACACCGATGCGGAATACGCGAGCATCGTGGCCACCTTCGACACGCTCGTCTTCCCCATGGACACCGCAGCCTTCGGGGCGCCGTCCAACATCTCGCCCTACGGCAAGATCATTCTCTTCTATACCCGCGCCGTGAATGCGCTCACGCCGCAGGGCGCCGGGTTCACCATCGGCGGCTTCTTCTTCGCGCGCGATCTCTACCCCAAGACGGCGCGGAACGGCCTGCCCGCCTGCGCCACCTCGAACGAGACGGAGATGTTCTACCTGCTCGTGCCCGATCCTGATGGCGTGGTGAACAGCAACCGGCGCGCCAAGACCGACGTGACGCGCCTCAACCTCACCACCATCGCGCACGAACTGCAACACCTCATCAACGCCTCGCGCCGCCTGGTGGTAAATGGCGCGAGCTCCGGTACCGAAACCGTCTGGCTCGACGAAGGACTGTCGCATCTGGCCGAGGAGCTGCTGTACTTCCGCGTGAGCGGTTACTCCACGCGCAGCAATCTCGTGCTTACCGATGTGAACGGGGCACGCGCCACGGACTTCACCACGTTCGCCGCACAGAACTTCTCGCGCTTCTACAGCTTCATCACGGCACCGGAGAACAATTCCCCGTACGCCCCCAACGACTCGCTCGGCACGCGCGGTGCCATCTGGAACTTCCTGCGCTTCGCGGCGGCGCGACAGGGCACGAACGGCGAAGCGGCATTCCTCCGGTCACTGGTGAACACCACGGCCACGGGGGTGACGAATCTCCAGCAGGTGCTCTCTGGTGGCGCCTTCGCCGACTATCTGCGCGACTGGACGATCTCGCTCATTGCCGACGACTACTCCAGTGCGACCACCACCGCGCTCGGCGCGCAGTACACTAATCCGGCGTGGAATTTCCGCAGCATCTATCCCGGCCTGCGACTCGCCGGCGGCGCGGCGCTCGGCGTGTATCCCATCGCCACACGCTCGCTCGTAACCGGGGTACCGCAGCGCATCGCGCTCGCCGGCGGCGCCAGCAGCTATATCCGCTTCAGTGTCCCCGCCGGGCAGCGGGCACTCGTCTCGCTATCGAGCAATGGCGCACTGCCGGCCAGCACACTGCGGTATGGGATTGTGCGGTTGCGGTAAGTGAGCTGAAAGCTGACGACCGATAACTGAAAGCTCCCCCGAAGATCACGTGATCTTCAGGGGAGCTTTCAGCTATCGGTACTCAGCCTTCAGTGCAACGGTCTTTCCTCACTTCGCCTTCACCCGAACCTCATACACCTTCGGCCACAACTTTCCCGTCACGTGGATCTTGTCGGTGGCCACGTCGTAGGCGATGCCGTTCAGCACGTCTTCCTTGCCGGTGCGATCGAGCTGCGGCAGAATGCCGGTGAGGTCGATCCAGCCCTTCACCTCACCTGTGGCCGGGTCGATGCGCGCGATCGAATCCTTCTGCCACACGTTGGCCCAGATCTCCCCCTTCACCCACTCGAGCTCGTTGAGCTGCGGCACCGTGTTCCCCTGATCCTTCACCTCCACCGCCTTCATGGCGGCGAACGTCTTGGGATCGCGGTAGATGAGCACGTTGCTGCCATTGCTCATGATGATCGACGTGCCGTCGGTGGTGAGCCCCCATCCTTCGCCGTCGTACTTGAACTCGCCCGTACGCTTGAAGGTCTTCCAGTCGTACGTGAACGCCTTACCGCTCTGCCAGGTGATCTGGTAGAGCGTGTTGCCAAGAATCACGATGCCTTCGCCGAAGTGCGGCTCCTCGAGATCCTGCTGACGCACCACCTTGCCTGACGCGAGCGTCACTTCGCGGATGTTCGATGTGCCCACCTGGCCAGTGCTTTCGAACAGCCGCCCCTCGTGCCACAGCAGCCCCTGCGTGAAGGCCGCCGTATCGTGCGGATACTCGGCCACCACCTCGACCGTGTAGGTCGGCGTTCTGGAGGCGGCTGGTGCGGCCGCGGTCGTACTATCTGCATTCACCGCCGGCTGCGGGTCGCCATCACTGCAGGCACCGAACGCGCCGGTGGTGCCCACGAACGCGAGCGTGGAAAGCGCAATCATCGCGGCAGAAGCGCGCGAGCGACCACGGGATGGCGAAACGTGCGACATGACGGTCACGGAAGATGGTGGGAATGTCAGTGCTGCTCGACCCACTCGCGGAGATCGCGCAGCAGCGCGACGAGATCGGCGAGCTGGTGATTCGCGTTGAGGCCGCTCGGACTCGGCAACGCCCACAGGCGACTCGCCGCGAGCCGTTCATCCTGCAGCCCGAGCTGCGCCTTGGGTCGACCGAACGCCGAACGGTACGCACCAATGCCGAGGAAGGCCACCACGCGCGGGGTATGGTGCTGCACGAGCCGGGTAAGACGCTTGCCGCCTTCGACGTACTCGTCGGGCGTGAGCTCCGACGCGGCCGCCGTGGTACGCGGCACCATGTTGGTGATCCCGTACCCCAGCGGCAGCAGGTCGTGTTCCTCCCACGGCTTGAACAGCCGCGGGGTGAACCCGGCACCGTGCAGAGCCGGCCAGAATCGATTGCCGGGCCGGCCGAAATGATGACCGAGCGCCGCCGTGTAGAGCCCCGGGTTGATGCCGCAGAACAGCACCTTGAGATTCGGCGCCACGAGATCGGGCACCGTCTTGTACACGGCCGCCTCGAGGTCGGCCTTGGTAGGCTTCGGCGGTACCACTGTCGTCTCGCCCGCGGTCATCGTGGCGCCATCACGGCGTGGCAGCGCCCTTCTTGAGGGCGGCCAGCGTGGTGAGCGCCTCGAGCGGCGTCATGCTGTCGGTGTCGAGCGCGCTCACGGCAGCCTTGAGACGCGAGGCGGCTTCGTCTACCGGCGGTGCCGGCTCGGCGAAGAAGCCCAACTGGTCAGCGTTGAGCTGATGCTTGAGCCGCGGACCACGACGCTTGGTGCTCACCGGCGCCTGCATACCGTCGGCGGTGAGACGCGCCGCCATCTGCTCGCCTTCGCCTTCGAGCAGCGCCAGCACTTCCTTGGCACGCGCGATGACCGGTGAGGGCAGCCCCGCGAGGCGCCCGACTTCAATGCCGTAACTGCGATCGGCGCCGCCGGGAATGAGCCGGTGCAGGAACAGCACCTGATCGCCCACTTCACGGACGGCCACCGTGAAGTTGCGCACGCCCGCCAGCTCGTTCGCCAGCTGCGTGAGTTCGTGATAGTGCGTGGCGAACACCGTCTTGCACCCGATGGCATCGTGCAGATGCTCGCTCACGCTCCAGGCAATGCTCACGCCGTCGTACGTACTGGTACCGCGCCCGATTTCATCGAGCAGCACCAGGGAGCGTCGCGTCGCGGTATGCAGAATGGCACTCGTCTCGCTCATCTCCACCATGAACGTGGACTGGCCGCGTACGAGATTGTCGCTCGCGCCCACGCGCGTAAACAGGCGATCCACGATCGGGAGCCGAGCCTTGCGGGCGGGCACGTACGCCCCCACCTGCGCCAGCAGCTGAATGAGCCCCACCTGACGCAGAATGGTGCTCTTACCGGCCATGTTGGGGCCGGTGAGCACAATCAGCTGCGCGTCGTCGGTAAGCACGAGATCGTTCGGAATGAACTTCTCACGCGCCATCATGCGCTCCACGACGGGATGACGACCGGCCACGATCTCCATATCGAAATCATCGTGCAGCTCGGGGCGCACATACTGTTCGCGTTCAGCCGTGTCGGCGAAACTCGCCAGCACGTCGATCGTCGCCACGCGGCGCGCCACCTGCTGCCAGCGCGCAATCGCCGCACCGGCCTCGCGACGCAACGCCTCGAACAGTTCGCGCTCGCGTGTTTCGATGCGCTCCGCCGCGCTCAGCACCTTCTCCTCGTACTCCTTGAGCGCCGGCGTCACGTAGCGCTCGGCGCCCGTGAGCGTCTGCCGACGCTGATAATCGTCGGGAACGAGGTGCTTGTTGGCGTTCGAGATTTCGAGGAAATACCCGAACACCTTGTTGTAGCCCACCTTGAGGCTGCTGATGCCGGTGCGCGCGCGCTCCTGCTGCTGAATCGTGGCAATCGCGTCCTTGCCGCCGTCACGCAAGGCACGCAGTTCATCGAGATCGGGATCCACCCCGGGCGCGATGGTGTCTTCCTCGCCGATCATGAGCGGTGGGCGCGCCACCAGCATGTGCGTGAGCTTCGCCGCGCAATCGGCACCATCGTCCCAGTCGTGCAGCATGGCCGCGAGCTCACCGCCCGCTGAGCCGCCCTGGTTGGCGTGCGACAGCACGTCGCGTACCGCCTTCGCCACCTGTGGCAAACGCGCGAGCGAATCGCCGAGCGCGCGCATTTCGCGCGGTGTGGCCCGGCCGGCCGCGGCCTTGCTGGCGAGACGCTCCACATCGCGCACGCCATCGAGCGCGTCGCGCAGTGCGGTACGCCCCACGGGATCACGCACGAGTACGGTGACCGCGTCGAGGCGCCGCTCGATGAGGTCTCGTTCGAGCAGTGGCGCCAACAACCACTGGCGCAGCAGGCGCTGCCCCATGGGGGTGGTCGTGCGATCGAGCACGCTGAGTAGCGTCCCGGCCACGTCACCGCCGCGCAGCGACTCCACCAGTTCGAGATTGCGACGCGTCATTTCGTCGAGCGGCATCACACCGCCCGGCCGCTCCACGATGGGACGCGCGAGATGGGGCAGACCGCCAGGCTGCAGTTCGCGCAGGTAGCGCAGCAGCGCCCCCGCCGCACCCACGGCGGCGGCATCGTCGGTACCGAGCCCGAACCCTTCGAGACTGCTGATGGCGAACTGGCGCGTGAGCTCGTCGGCCGCGAGCTGCGCGTCGAACTCCCACCCTTCCCGCTCAGTGACCAGCGCGTTGTCCACCACACGCAGCGCCGCCTCGATTTCGGCGTGCGGCGACTCACCGGCCGGCTTGCGCACGAGCAGCAGTTCGCGCGGCGCCAATCGGGCCAGCACCGCCGGTGCGTCGGCGGTCGTCACCACGAACAGGCGAAGTTCACCGGTGGAGAGATCGGCCGCGGCCACGCCGATCTGCTCGCGCACGCGATCGGCGTCACGCATCGCCTGCTTGCCGATCGTGTCGCGCCCCATCGCCACCGCGCACACGTAGTTCGCGCGCGCGCCATCGAGCAAATCGTCGGCGAACACGGCACCGGGGGTGATCGTTTCGATCACCTCACGCTTCACGATCCCCTTGGCGAGCTTCGGGTCTTCCACCTGCTCACAGATCGCGACACGATACCCCTGCCCCACCAACCGGCGCAGATACTCCGCCGCCGCCTTTACCGGAATGCCGGCCAGCGGTACCTCGGCCGCCCCACCGTTGTTGCGCGACGTCAGCGTGAGTCCAATCGCACGCGAGGCCACTTCGGCGTCTTCGTAGAACATCTCGTAGAAGTCGCCCATGCGGAAAAACAGGATCGCATCCTGATGACGCGCCTTGATCTCCCGGTACTGCTGCATCAACGGCGTGGCGGACCCACCACTCACTTCGCGATCTCCGCGATGAAGCCCGCCTGGCCGACCTTCTTGAGCTTCGCCAGCTCGGCGTTGGCACCGGCACGCGTGGCAAAGTACCCGACGCGTACCCGGAACGGCTTCTCACTGCCGTCGATGCGCGCCTCGATGCCACGTGCACTCAACCGCTCCACAAAATCCGCCGCCTCGTCACGCGTATCGAACGCGGCGACCTGCACACTGAAGCGGGCCCCCTTCGGCACCTCCGCCACCCGGGCGGCAGCCGCCGGCTTCGCCCCGACGGCGTTCGCGCCAGTGCCTTTCGCGCCAGTGGCTTTCGCCGGCGCCACGGTATCCGCCATCACCTGCGCGATGAGCTTGCGGTCGATGGTGGCGCACTGCCGGCCCATCTCTTCGGCCTGCAGCCGGAGTTCGCCGTCCGGCACACCGATAGCCGAGGCGTCGGCGAGCGACACGCAGGCGCGCGGCATGTCGCGCTGTGCCGCATAGCTCTTCGCGATCCACAGCTGGCTGCGGGCCCGCGTTGACGGGGCCGGAAATTCACGCACCACACGCGCGAAGTACGTGCGCGCATCGGCGGGATGGCCGCGCAGCATCTCGAGTTCCCCCAGGCGCAACAGCGCATCGCTGGCGCGCGGCGCGAGTGGCACGTCGATCACGAGCCGCTTCCAGTCGCGTTCGGCATCGCCAAGTCGCTCGGCCAGCGTGGCGCGCCAGAACAGCGCCTCGGCGAGGTCATTGCTCCCCGACGGCGAAGCCGCCACGAGCGAGTCCAGCACGGTGCGGGCGTTGTCGCCGTTGCCGGCATCCACCGCCGCGCGTGCACGGGCGATCGCACGGTCCATGGCCGGAGAGACGGTCGTCGTCTGGGCGGTGAGCGCCGTCGGCAGGGCCAACCCGAGCGCGAGCGTCGCGGTGCCCCACCACATCGTGAGTCGTGTCATCATGCCTCGTTACGCTGCTCGCCGCGCCCGTGTGGCGCACAGCGCCAGCACGAGACTGGTGAGCAACTGTTCTTCGTTGGACACGCGCGTGTCCTTGAGTGCCATGTCGGCTTCCAGCAGCAGCGTGAGCGCGCGTTCGCACGCGTCGGCGCTCCAGCTGTCCGTCGCCTTGGTCCAGGCGGACGCCGCTTCGCCCCAGGGGCGCCCGGGATAGCCACCCGTTTCCTTGAGAAACGCGAAGTACTCCTGCGGCAGTCGCGGCGTGGGAATACCGGCGTCACGACGTGCGCGACCGAAACGCAAGGCAAACGCCTGCGTGGCGAGCATCATCACCACCTGCACGGCGGTCACCTTGGGCTGCCCCAACACGTGCCCCACCAGATTCACGGCCGTGTTCGCATCGTGGCGCGCGACGGCATCGAGCAGGTCGGTCACGGTTTCGCCACGCCGCACGCCGACCACCGCCGATACGGCGTCGACATCGATGAGCGCGCGCGTCCCCTCACTGGCGGTACCGGCCGCCTCGTGCGCACCCAGCACATAGCTGGCACATTTGTCGAGTTCGGCCGCAAGCAGATGCAGGTCGTTCCCCACCGCCTGCTGCAGCAGCTGGGCCGCGTCGTCGGCGATATCCACCTGCAGCGCCGTGCCGGCGTGATGCGCGATCCACTTGCGCACGCGCTCAGGCGTAAGCGGCGCGAAATCGAGGGAGACACTCGCATCGGCGAGCGCGCTGTCGGCCTTCGTGCCCGCCGGACTCACGAGCAGCAGGAGCGTGTCGTTCGCCGGACGCTGCAGGTATTTGTCCAGCTGCGCGCGGGGCGCCTTCTTGAGCCCGGTCACGTCGCGCAGCACGACGGCCCGTCGTTCGGCGAGCATCGGCGGTGTGGTGAGCAGGCTCGCCACCGCTTCGGCGTCGAGATCACCACCACGACGCTGTTCGAGATTGAAGTCGCGCGTGGACGGATCGATCGCCGCCTGCAGCAGATCGCGAATGGCCGCGTCCTTCAGGTAGTCGTCATCACCGTGCAGGTAGTACACGGGCGCGAACTGCCGCGCCTGAATCGCGGCCTGGACGACTCGGAGGGGGGAGGCTTCCTTCGCGGTGGGCGCGGCGGACTTCGGGGGCATGGGCACAAAATAACAGGGGCCGGTGAGCCCCTGTTCGTCTTTTCGTGGCGAATTTTCGCGGCGACGCGTCGCTCAGCGCATCTCGGCGAAGCGGTACTGCGCATTCACGAACCCCACCGGCGCCTCGTCGACCATCATCGTGGCCGGCCACGCCGGGGCGCCGGTGGCCATGGCCTGCTTGAGCGCGGGATTGAGGTACGGGGCCCCCGAGACCGGCGCCGGGGGCATGGCCATCACTGGCTGCATGGCAATGGTGGGCACCGTGTCACGGCGAAGCGCCTGGATCGCGAGGGCCCCGATGACCGCACTCGCTGCCATGGCGAGCATGGTGCGCGATGGCGAGACGAACCGGTTGTGCGCCACCGGCGGCATCACGGAGCCGCCCAGCGAACCTGCGAGGGCGGCGCTGCGCTCGGCCCGACACTCGGCCAGCCGGGCCTGCAGCTTCGACTGGAACGCGGTGCTCGGTTCAAGCCCGGGGAGCGCGGGTCGCACGTTGTGCACCACCATGAGCGACCGCCGGACCAGCGTGTCGTGGGCCGCACACCCATCACAGTCGAGCACGTGACGCTGCGCAGCGGCCATCAGGTGGCCCGGCAGCGTATCGTCGAGATACGCGAGGTGGTGTTTGCGAAAGTGCGTGCAGTCCATCGGTGCGATACAGGAGCCGGCGAAAGGGCGTGCAGGGCAAGGTACCCAGCGGGGCGGAGGCGGTTCCGAGGGGCCGGACACGAGACGGCCTCAGCCACGGAGAAGATACGAATCAGGGGCGGGAGACGCTGGCGGGCGGCCGGAAGCAGGGGAAACGCGACGGGGGCCGACGCCAAGCGCCGGCCCCCCTCTGCTCCCTGTTCCCTGCGCGTAGCGCCCTCCTACCTCACCAACGGCGCAATGATATCCGCAAAGGCCGTCCGCGCCCGGTTCAGCCGCGACTTCACCGTGCCGAGGTTCACGCCCGTGATCTCGGCGATCTCCTCGTAGCTCTTCCCCTCCAGCTCGCGCAGCACGAACACCTCCCGGTGATGCACCGGCAATTCCCCCACCGACTGCTCCACCATTTCCCGCAGGTGACGCTTGCGGAACAGGTCGTCAGGACGCGAGGTGGGGTCCTCGAACTCGATCGGACGCTCCTCGTCCTCGAACTTCGCCTTGATGGTTTGGAACAGAACCAATGGGTTACGCGAGCGGTTGCGCAGCTCGTTCTTCGCCAGGTTCGACGCGATCGTGTAGATCCACGTGCTGAACTTCTTCGAACGATCGAAGCGGCCGATGTGGCGGTACACGCGGATGAACACTTCCTGCACCAGGTCCTCGGCGCGGTCGCGGTCACCGATCGTGCGGTACACGAAGTTGAGCAGGCGCCCCTGGTAGCGATCGACAAGCTCCTCGAACGCCCGTTCCTCGCCCGCGAGGAAGGCCGACACCACATCCCCATCCTCGAGCGTCCGCAGGTGCTCGCGCACCGGCACCACGGGGGTGGCATGGGCAGTCAGTTTGGTACGAGCAAGTTCGGCCATCGGTCGAGCCCTCCTGCCAGAGGCAGTGTTCCGGTGGCGCGCCAACCAGACCGCCGGACGACCCGGTGTGTCATGCTGGTGCGCACTGAGGGGTATCGCACGGGGCGTGCCGAAAGGAACCACGGGGAACCTTTCGATGCAAACGCTTACACGCCAACGACTTGGAGTTCCGTGCCCCGCGTCACCATCTCACCGGGTGTCCGCTCGACCGTCCTCTTCCGATGAATCGTGTCCGGAAAAGTGGACAACCAATACGACAATTCGGCTCAGTTCAGACGAAAGCCTGCCGCATACAGCAGGGCGAGCGCCGTTTTGGCGTCCTGAATTTCCCCCTGCTCGACCATGGACAGTGCCCGTGAGAGTCGGGTGGGCACCAGTTCCATGAACTCGTCGGCCTCGCGATGCGCCTGCCCTGCCACGAGACCGGTCGCCACGAAGAGATGAATCTTCTCGTCGGTGAACCCGGGCGTCGTGTACATGGTGAACACATGTTCGACACGCTCAGCCGAGTAACCGGTTTCCTCCTGCAATTCCCGCCGCGCGCAATCCGCCGGCGTTTCTCCCGGGTCGAGGCGCCCGGCCGGGATTTCATACAGGAACTGATCAGCCGCGTACCGGTACTGCCGGATCAGCAACACCTCGGGATCGTCCCCCGGGTCACCGAGCACCGGTACCACCGCGCTCGCTCCGGGGTGCCGGATCATTTCCAGCGTTCCCGTAGATCCATCGGGAAAGCGGACCTCATCGAGGTCCACCGAGATGATGCGCCCGTGGTAGACCCGCGTCCCGCCGATCTTTCCGGTCTCGCTCATTTCGTGGTCTTGGCCCGCTTTCTTACCGGCTTGCGCGGCTTCTTTACGTCGTTGCCGGCCAGCCACTCACGCACCGTCGGACGCAGATACACGGGCACCTTGAGAATGGTGCCGCGGCACTTCTTCGCCCCGCAGCGGCAGGCATAGTACCGGATGTCCTTCGGCTCGTACTCGTCCTGCCACTCGAAGCGGTAATCGTAGGTGAGCTCGGTCTCGGGAGCGATCGCCTTGATGGCCTTGATGTAGATATGGCCGCGTGCGATTTCCGTTTCGCAGTTCGGATCGCACGAATGGTTGATGAAGCGCGCGTCGTTGCCGCCGTAGCGCGCGTCCAGCACCGTGTCATCGTCGAGCACGAACAGGAACGTGTGGTGCCGCCCGTCGTTGTCCTCATAGCGACGGTCGGCTTCCTCGTGCGTGATGCGCTGTCCCCAGTACTCGTCGACCTTCTGCCCCGTACGAATGGACTTGATCGCGAAGGCCCCGCGCCCCTGGATCTTCGAGCGGCGCACCTCGTACAGCTCCGACTTGGGCGGCTTCACCAGCTTTTTGCTGGACTTCTTCGTGGACTTCCGGACGGGGGTCACGATGACGGGATGAGGTGAGCAGGGTGATCGGCGAAGCGAACGCGGCGCGACGACGGCGCGTCAGGCCTCGCCGTCATCATCGAGTGGATCATACACCGTGATGGGGCCGAGCCCCAGTGCTGCCACAGGCTCACGGATGGCGTCGGCATCGCCCACGACCACCACCTGCAACCGCGCCGGATCGAGATGGGTCTGCGCCACGCGCAGCACATCCTGCGCCGTGACCGCTGACACCCGCTCGCGATACGTATCGAAGTAGTTGCTTGGCAGGCGGAAGATCTCCACGTTCGCCAGACCGCCGGCTACTTCGGCCGTGGTCTCGAAGCGGATGGGGAACACCCCCACCAGATACGAAATCGCCAGCGACAGCTCGGCGTCGCTCACCGGCTCCGCACGAATGCGCGTGAACTCGGCCACGATTTCCCGCAGCGCGTCGGCGGTGACGGCCGTCTCCACCGCCGTGCTGATTTCGAACGGGCTGGCCGCGCGACGCCAGTCGAATGCGCTGTGCGCCCCGTACGTGTACGCGTGCGCTTCGCGCAGGTTGAGGTTGAGACGCGACGAGAACAGCCCGCCGAGGATCGCGTTCATCACGACCACCGGGAAGTAGTCCGGGTGAAAACGCGGAATGGCGATGTGCCCCACCCGCACCTCGCTCTGCGGCGCATCGACCTTATGCACGAGATGCACGCGCGGTTCGGCGTGCCGCTGCGCCGCCGGCGGTTCGGTGACCGGTGGCGCCTTCCCCACCCAGTCCCCCAGATGGGCGCTGGCGATGCGGACGGCCGTGTCCACGTCGATGTCACCGACCATCATCAGGGCGGTGGCATCCGGCCGGTAGAAAGTGTCGTGGTACTTCACGATCTCGTCGCGCGAGAGCCGCTCGATACTGCGTTCGTCGCCGCCGGCGAGTCGGGCGAATCGCGACGAGGGATCGAAGAGCAATCGCGAGAAGAACACGTCACTCAGGCCGCGCGGTTCAGCGCGCAGCTGGGCCAGATCGGCGCGACGCTCCGCGCGCAGCCGCTCCAGCTCGTGCTCAGGAAACGACGGATAGCGCAGCACTTCGGCCAGCACGGCCATGGCGTCTTCCATGCGCGACGACAGGGCCGTGAGCTGCACGATGGCCGAATCCCAGTCGGCACCGGTATCGAGCGTGGTGCCCAGCATCTCGAGGCGGGTGGTAAGCTCGAGCGCATTCATCGACCGCGTACCTTCACTGAGCGCCCGCGTCACCAGCTGCGCCAACCCTTCATGGTCACGCGGATCGCGCGTGGCCCCCGCTTCCACCACCGCCAGCGTCGTCACCACCGGAAACGCGGGGACCGGGGCGACCATCAGCCGAAGTCCGTTGCTGAGAATGCGGGTGACGAAGTGCGGGAAGCGATACGGCCGCGGTTCACCGGGGCCGGGACGCGGCGGGGCCACGGGCGTGGTCCCTTCGTCGTGCATCGGGGCTACAGCGGTCATGCGGTGGCCTCCGCCAGTTCGGCTTCCACTTCGGCTGGCGGTTCGTCGGCCGGCACGAACACCAGCACCACGCGATTGTCCGGGCCCAGACGCTCGCGCGCCAGGCGTGAGACATCGGCGGCCGTGGTGGCGGTGTAGCGGTCCACCTGCGTGTTCACGAGGGTGGGATCCCCGAAATAGGTGGCGAAACGTGACAGCTGATCAGCGCGCTCGGCGGCCGACTGCATGCTCATCACGAAGCTCGTTTCAATGAGGGCGCGCGCGCGCGTCACCTCGTCTTCCGTGACCCCGTGCTCGTACATCGCGTCGAGCTCGGCGAGCACCGCCGCCTCCAACGCATCAACGCTCACCCCGGGGTGCGCGGTGGCGTCGATCACCAGCAGATCGCTCCCCTTCGCGAGATCGTACGTGAAGGCGCTGGCCTGCGACGCGATCCGCTGGCGACGCACCAGCGACTGTTCGAGGCGGCACCCGGTACGCATCCCCAGCACGGCACCGGCAAGACTCGCGGCATAGTAGCCGTCGGTCCCGAACACCGGTGTGCGGCAGGTCACAAACACGCGCGGCAGCGCCACGGCATCGGGTACCACCTCGCGTCGCGTGTCGCCGAACGTGGGGGGAACGCTCATGTCGCGGAGCGGCGGACGCGGTCCCCCGCGAGGAATGGCCCCGAAGTATGCTTCGATGAGCCGAACCGTTTCGGTCCGGTCGAAATCGCCGGCAACGGTGAGCACCGCGTTGTCCGGGGTGTAGTACGTGCGAAAGAAGTCCGCCACGTCGTCGAGCGACGCGTCGGTCAGGTGTTCCATCGACCCGATCAGCGAGTGATTGAACGGATGCCCGTCGGGGAACGCCAACGCCGGCAGCCGCTCCCACCACGTCCCGTACGGCTGGTTGTCCACGCTCCAGCGGCGTTCGTTCTTCACGACGTCGCGTTGCGTGTCCAACTTCTGTTGCGTCATGGCCGGGAGCATGCGACCCATGCGATCGGCTTCCAGCCAGAGCGCCAGCGCCAACTGATGTGACGGCAGGGTTTCGTAATAGTTGGTGCGATCGAGCCACGTGGACCCGTTCAACGTTCCGCCGGCCCGTTGCACCAGTTCGAAGTGTTCGTTGGCCTCGACGTTCGCCGATCCCTGGAAGAGCATGTGCTCGAAGAGATGGGCAAAACCGGTTCTATCCAGTCGCTCGTTGGCCGAACCGACATGGTACCACAGATTCACCGCAACGATGGGCGCCGTATGGTCCTCGGAGAGCACCACGTGCAGGCCATTCGGGAGGTGATAGCTCTCGACGGGGATGTGCATGGGTCAATATTCGGGCGTGTACCAGCAACTCGAAACCCCGTCGTCATGCATTCGCGTTCACTATCGGTCCTATTGCGGCGTTCGCTGCCCGCATCGTCGCTTTTTTTCTCTCGCGTCCGCTTTTTTATGTCCAGTCGGTCCTATTGCGTTCGCGCGGTCCTCGCCGTTGCAACGTTTGCGCTGACGGCCTGTGGCGATGATCCGCAGGTCCCAACGGCTTCCGTGCCGGTAGCGAACGCCACTTTGTCCGGGCGCGTGAGCGTGGTGCTGCAGGAAGCGCCGAGCGTGCGCGTGACGGACAAGAAGGGGAAGAGCATCAAGGGGCTGCTGGTGCGCTGGCGCGTCGCCAGCGGTGGTGGGCGCGTCTCCACCGACACGTCGCGTACGGATATCGGCGGTGTCGCCTCCTCCGGTGGCTGGGTTTTGGGCACCACGGCCGGTCGGCAGACACTCGAAGCGAGTGTCGAGGGGCTCCCCCCCACGGTGTTCACCGCGACCGCTACACCCGGGCCATTGACCACCATGGTGCTCGCCAGCCCGGAGAATCAGTTCGCCCGCGTCGCCACCAGAGTCCCGGTTGCGCCAGCGGTCCGAGCCGAGGATTCGTATGGCAATCCCATTGCAGGGATCCCCGTGAACTTCGCGCTGATACAGGGGAACGGCTCCATTCAGGGGAACCCCCAAACCACCAACGCCTCGGGAGTCGCCGCGCTGCAGGATTGGATCCTCGGTACCGCCGCAGGGATGCAGCGCCTGCGCGCCACCGGTGCGGATGCCGTGAACGGCACGTCGGCATCGGTCGACATCGTTGCCGTCGCGCAGCCCGGGCCGGCTGCCGAGATGGTGAAGATTGCCGGTGACAACCAGGGCGGCAGCTTCGGCAGTGCAGCCCCGGTGGCCCCCGGCGTGCGCGTGGTGGACAGCTTCGGGAACGGCGTGGGGAACATCCCGGTCACGTTTACGCCGGGCCCCAATTCGGGCTCCGTGTCATCGGCCTCCGTCTCCTCCGACCCCGCCAACGGTTCGGCCTTCGTGGGCGCATGGACCCTGGGGCCCACCGCGCGCACCCAAACGCTCATCGCGACCAGCCCGTCCCTGCCAGGCCAGACCGCCACGTTCACGGCCAACGTTGGCTCGTCGCTGTTCGACATCGAGGTGCGATTCATCGGCGCCACGCCACGTCCCGCCGTCCAACAGGCGTTCACCACCGCCGTGGCCAAGTGGAAGACGATCATCGTGGGCGACTTGCAGCGCACCATCGTCAACCGTCCCGCCGGGGCGTGCGACAACTGGCTCCCCGCGGTCAACGAAACGATCAACGATGTGGTGATCTATGCCCGCATCGATTCCATCGATCATCGCGGCAGCGGCAGCGGCAATATCCTCGGACGTGCCGGTCCCTGCGCCGTGAACTCGACGACGCGCCTGACGGCCTATGGACTCATGGAGTTCGACAGCCTCGATGTCGGTGACCTCGTTTCCGATGGATCGCTCACCGATGTCATCGTGCACGAGATGGGACATGTCCTCGGTATCGGAACACTGTGGAACTTCGGACGCACCCTGCTGAGCGGCGAAGGCAGCACCGATCCGTTCTTCCTTGGCGTCGGTGCCCGCACCCAGTTCGCCGCGCTCAATACGGTCACTTACTCCGGCACGCCGGTGCCGGTGGAAAACACCGGGGGTACCGGGACCCGTGACTCCCATTGGCGCGAGAGCATCCTGCGCAACGAACTGATGACCGGGTTCCTCAACCGCGGCAGCAACCCACTGAGCCGTATCTCCGCCGCGTCGCTGCAGGACATGGGCTACACGGTGAATCTCGTGGCCGCCGATGGATACTCCCTCACCGCCACGCTCTATCGATTCCCGGTCGACGCCGCCCCGACCCGCCAGATGCACAACGATGTGAAACGCCTTCCGCTCGACATGATCGACAAACAGGGACGCGTGACACGGGTGCGGAATTGATGCGGACGAGATCGTGAGGGGGACACGGCCGTAAGGCCCGCACCACGCGTTACGACGCGGTTTCGAGCTGACGGCCGCTCAGCTGTAACCACACCATCAGCGCGAGATCGGTGGGCAACGCCACCGATTCGCGCAGCATGTACTCGAGCACCGCGCGGTTGGCCGAGATGGGGCTGGTCCGCGTAGGCGAGGGCAACGGCGTGAGCCCCTGTAGCCTGGCGAGAATCTCCAACCGCAGCATGTGAAACGGGTCGCTCACCAGCAGCACGGTCGGCTTCGGCAACGTAGCCGGGTCGACCTTGCGGCCGGCCAGAGAATCCCGCCGCGCCTGCAACAGCTGCGCCGCACCGACAATGGACGCGAACGACGTGCGGCCCTCCGGTTCGAGCATCATGACGTCATTGGGAACGCCGCGGCGTACCAGATACCGGCGACCGGCGGCCGCTTCACTGATCAGATCGCCCGGCCGACGCCCACCGGTCAGCACCACCCGCGGCGCACGCTGCGACTTGTACAGCCCCAGGGCATGGTCGAGACGCGACCTCAGCACCGGCGATGGACGTCCGCCGTATTGCGCCGCACCCAGCACCACGATGGCATCCGCCGTTTCCGCCGCCGATCGACGCGACCACCCGGCAATGCACAGCAACGTCACGAACCACGCCGCCACCAACACGGTCAGCGCACGGGTGACGAATCGAGCGAACTTCGGGCGGGGGGTCTTCGAAACCGGACGTACCATAGACAAGGCCAAACTACGCCAACGGACCGTCCGGCGGCAGCACGGCGCACACGTCGGCGTTCCGCAAACACCCGGCCGGGTGCGACATGACGCGCAGCTGGTGTCCGCTCAGAACGAAACCACGTCGCCCGGTGACGGAATGGACACATCGAATCCGTCGCTACGCAACTGCGCGGCGAATGCGTCCTGCGCCTCACGTTCGCCGTGCACCAGATACACGTGCGGCCGCGCCCGCCCATCGGCCACACCATGCTCGCGCACCGAGCGCAACCAGGCGAGTAGCTCGGTACGATCGGCGTGCGCGCTGTACCCGTTGAGGACCTCCACCTGCGCCTGCAGTGGCACCTCTTCCCCAAAGATACGCAGCACCGACCGTTGCTCCACGATGCGCCGGCCCAGCGTATGCTCGGCCATGAAGCCCACGACGAGAATCGTGTTCCGCGAATCGGTCGCCCCATAGCGCAGGTGGTGCAGAATGCGCCCCGATTCAGCCATGCCCGACGCCGCAATCACGATCATGGGCCCGTGCAGGGTGTTGAGTCGCTTCGACTCACTCACGTCACGCGTGAACTTCACCATGGGGAAGTCGAAGAGGTTGGGCGCCTGACGCACCAGCTCCTCGTTGTGATCGTACGCTTCCGGGTGCATCGCGAACACGGCCGTAGCGTCGGTAGCGAGTGGCGAATCGATGAAGATGGGGATGTCCGGAATCCTCCCATCTCTCCGCAGCGCGTGCAGGTCGTACACCAGCTCCTGCGTGCGCCCCACGGCAAACGCCGGGATGAGCACTCGACCCCCGCGCGCGGCAGTCTCCCGCACCACCGCCGCGAGCTGTTCGCGGGCGCCCTCCACCGACTCGTGATCACGATTGCCGTAAGTGCTCTCGCACAGAATCACGTCAGCGCCCGACTCAGGTGGCTGCGGATCGCGAATGATGGGCAGATTGCACCGCCCCACGTCTCCTGAGAACACCACACGGCGGAACTCCGTGCCTTCACGAACCTCCAGCGTGATGGAGGCACTGCCAAGGATGTGCCCAGCTTCGGTGAACATCGCACGGACCCCGTCGGTCACGTCGAACCACTTGTTCAGTGGCATCCCCACCATGAGTTCGAGCGTGCGCGTCGCGTCTTCCACGCGATACAGCGGCTCGATGATTTCGCTGCGGTGCCGCGCCAGGAACTCCGCGTCCTTTTCCTGGATATGCGCCGAGTCGGCGAGCATGATGGCGCAGAGATCGCGCGTGGCGGGCGTGCACCAGATGGTACCCGTGTAACCCTTCGCCGCGAGATACGGCAAACGGCCGGCGTGGTCGATATGGGCGTGGCTCAGAATAACCGCATCGATCTCGTCGACCGGCACCGGCAGCTTCGCATTCTTCGCGCGCGACTCGCTGCGCCTCCCCTGAAACATGCCGCAATCGAGCAACACCGTACGCTGGTGCGTACCGCTGCCCACGCGCAAGATATGGCAGGAGCCAGTGACTTCGCGCGCGGCGCCGGAGAATTCGATGTGCATATTCAGCGGGATGATTGGAATACGTGCGGCATTCTCACTCTCTCTTGATATAACCGGCGTACACCGCTCTACGCCAACAGTTCGGCGGGCGCGCGCGCACTCAGGCGAACGAAACACGCCACACTCGCGGCGGCGGCGGTCATCAACGGCAGCGCACCGGCCGTGGCCACCGCCTTGAGCAGCGCGTCGGTCGTAATGGCCGGAAGGTCGAACAGCATGGGCAGGAACTGCGCCGACACAGCTCCCACGGCGATCCCGCTGCACACTCCAAGCGCCCCCACCATGGTGCCAATAAGGAGTCCCTGCATCACCACCTGCACACGGGTCGCCCCCATCGCGCGCGTGATCCCCACACTGTGCGCATGGCCGCGCGCGATCGTGACCATCAATGCGGCCACAGCGGCGAGCGATGCGGCGACCAGCACCGCCGACAACCCCGAGGCCCCTCTCTGCAGTGCAGCCGACAGCCGGCTGGCGTCACCGAGCCGCTGCGACGACGACACCATCGAAAGCCGTCCGGCAAACCGGGGATCGCGACGTTCGAGCATCCGCCAAACCTCATAGAGACCGGCGATTCGCGGGTTTTCGGGTTCCTGAGCCAACAGTGCCGGTGCCCCACCGTCCGCGAGCGTCAATCGATCCAGGACCCCCACTGGTACCACGATCGACCGATCGATCGTCACGGGCGCCATGGTACCGGATTCCGCCACGCCGATCACGTCGAGCACCACACGAGAGAGCCGCAGACGTCGTGGTGCTACTCCCCGATACACCGAATCCACCAGCGCGCCCCCCAGCACTGCCACAAGTCGCCGGTCATTCACCTCGCGCGCGCTGAACCAGCGCCCCTCACGCAACACCGAGCTCTGCAGGTGTGATATCGGCGCCGATACACCGAGGACTTCCACGAATCGATCACGCGGTGGTACACGCAGCATCGCCACACGCCGCACCACCGGGGAACGGCGAACAGCCCCGAGCACGCGATCAAGCGTCTGCACTGCCACACGGCCCTCGCTCGCCGATATCCCCGGCGCGGTCTCCACTAGCACGATCTCCTGGTGATCGACGCCAAGATCCTCCTGCAGCGCCGCGTCGAGCGTCGCCACGCCGACATGCAACATCACCGCCATGGCCGTGGTAAAGGCGAGACACAGCACAGCCACGATAGCGATCCACTCCCGCCCGCTGAGCGACCCCCGCACGTCGGTCGCATGCCAGACGTGCGCAAGCCCTACGTCGTGCGAGCGTCGCACGAGCGCCGTTGCCCGAGTCCAGTACCGCACGCTCACGTACCTCGACCTTCGAGCGACGCAATGGCAGTGGTACGCAGCGCCCCAATGCCCGGTACGAGGATCCCCACAACCATGAGGGGCAGGGCCACAGCGACAGCCAATGCCACACTGCCGAACGCGTATGCGATTGGCGCATCGAGCAACCCGGTAGCGTACAGCAACAGACACGCTGCTGCGATCCCCGCTGACCCGGTCGCGATGGCTTCGACAACGAGCTGGCCGAGTAACGCGGCCCGCGACGCCCCCACGGCTCGACGGACACCGAACTCTGCGAGACGCTGTTCGCTCTGCAGCGTCTGGACACTGAAAATGCCGGCCCCGCAGAGCAGGGCGATGGCGATGGGCAGCAGCCGGACCCAGGCACCGAATCGTTTCACGAGCTGCCGCACGACTGCGGCGAAGCGATCGGTTCGCTGAACACGCCACGGTGGGAATTCTTCGGGACGCATACCCGTTGCCATACGAAGTTCGTCGACGGCGCGCTCCGTGTCCTTCCGCAGCTGCGCGCTGTCGTGCGCGGATACGGACCAGACCGGGCGGCCCCTCGCACACACCCGTGAAAAGGGGGCGCGGTTGGGTACGAGAATGGCACGGTTTTGCGTGGCGGCAGAGGACAGCACGGGACGTAGTCGCGTCTGCCCCCCCACCTTCCACACACCCGCGCTCGTACGAATTTCTCCCCCGCGCACCAGCGGTACGAGATCCGCGCCGACGGCAACGACCGCCTCATCAATCGCGTTCCACCAGTCGGTGGCGCGGTGGCCCTTCGTCCAGGTAACGCCACGCGGCGCGTCGATCGCCGAAAGGCAATGCACCGCGATCTCCTCATGGCGTCTTTGTCCACCAGCGGTCGAGTTGAACACGCGTACCCCTGCATGGCGCTGTTCTTCCACGAGGTGTTGGAGCAGCGGGGACTGACGACGGATGTGAACACACGACGGACAGCGGGAGATATCCACATGGTTCGTGTGCTCGACACCGCCATCGGCCATGATTTCCACAATGTTGGCCAGCCGCTCAAACGACTGTTCCGCGCCGACCACGCACATCACACTCACGCACACGAGGGCCGAGCTCGTGAGGAACACGGTGCGCGCCATGGCAAGCGACTGCCACGCGAGTTGCCAGTACATGGCGTGAGGGACTCCAGGCGTCGTGTGCCGTTCGGCTAAGCCTTCGGCGGCTCGCCGACATAGCTGGTCATGAAGTGACCGATGCGATGCCACGACCACCAGAACGCCGTGCCGGCGACCACCCATATGAATCCGGAGAGACCAACGAAGAACATCTCACTCCTCATGAGCGCCATGACGGTTGCGGGAGCGTCTTCGAACAGAGTGCCGATGCTGCTGATGAGCATGAGCATGCCGACCATACCGACGATGAGGTACGTACCGGCCATGGCGGGACGCACGCTGAGCTGGAAGGCAATCATGGTCATCGCCGCGCTGGCAATAAGCAGGGTCGCCGACAGCCCGGACAGCACGAGTGGCAATCCTCGCAGCTGCAGGGGCGCCATGGAGCACAGCACCGTGAGGAGCACCGCAAGCGGAAGCGCCAACACCAGCACGAACGTAAGCCAGCTTCTGGCGTGATCGTCCCGGGAAACCGGGAGCCCGGCAATGAATGCCAGGGTCCCGTCGGCTTTCGATCGCAGGATGATGCCGCCGACCGAGAAGGGAATGAGGGCGGAAACCAGTGTGAAGTTCACGACGAGGTCGTGCGGTTGATAGCCGTGTTTGCGCGCAAACAGCAAACACGCTGGTATCAGGGTGCAGAGTATCATGACGAGGGGCCGTCTCATGCGCTCGAGGTACAAGCGCGCCAGTCGCTGCCACTGGTGGCGGCTCATGCGGCACCGTCCACGGCGGCCACGGGCCGCAGGCCAGTCATGAGTGTGGTGAGGAGTTCGACATCGAATCCTCGGGTCTCCGCCTTGTCGAACTCGCTCAGACTTCCATCCCGCAACACGAGCAACCGCGTGGGGTTGATGGTGCGGAGTTCGTCGAGCAGGTGCGTCGCATACACCACGGCCGCCTTGGGATGGGCGTCGATGAACAGCTGGAGTTCGTGCAGCAGGTCGGCGCGTGCGACGGGATCGAGCCCCGCTGTTGGTTCATCGAGGAGCAACACGCTGGCTTCCTGTCCCCATGCGGTACAGAGATTGACCTTCACGAGGTTTCCTCGTGACAGCGTGCCGGTGACAGCATCGAGATCAAGTCGGAGGGTGCGTGCGAGATCCATCGCTCTGGCGGTGTTCCATCGCGGATGCATATGCGCCAGAAAATCGAAATGGCGACGGACGGTATACCACGGCATCGCTTGCAGCGCCGCGCCGACATACGCCACATCTCGGCGTAGCTGCAACCGATCTTCGAGCTGATCGTCCGCGTTGGCGAATCGCACCGCGCCTTGCATGGCGTGCCGTTGCCCAGCCATGAGTGAGAGGAGTGTGCTCTTTCCCGCTCCATTCCTGCCGAGCAGGGCGACGCGCTCGCCTTCGTGCAACACGAGGCTGATCGGGCCGAGCGTGAAGCGCGGGTATCGGGCTGCGAGTTGATCGACGACCAGCATGCGATGTGGTGGCTGGAGTGTGGTGGGAGATGTGTCTGGTTGTGGGCCTGGTTCAGACGCGAAACAGCGGCAAGACGACGAGTGCGACAGCGACGGCGAGGGCTGCGGGCACGGCGACCTTGGCCCCGGCGGAGATACGCGGGATGAGGTGTCGCGCGAGCAGGACCGTGAAGGCGAGCAGGGCGACGTTCACCGTCTGCGTGACCATCTGCAGGCGGGGCGTGCCACTTGGCACGAGCGCATCGAGTCCCAGTGGCACATGTACAGCGGCCCACATGGCGTTGGGCTGGAGCAGCATCGAAGCGGCATCGACGAGTGCAGGCAGCTCGAGCAGCGGCAACCAGGTGAGCACACCGATGGCGATGGTGCGCATGGCGATGCGGTCGTTCAGCGCACCGGCCACGAGCCAGGCGGTTATGGTGGCAATGAATGCCCGCACGGCGACGATGATGGGTGTGGTGAGTACTCCGATCCGTGCCAGCGGTATCAGCGTCTCGACCTGTCCTGTGAGATCGAACTCGGCGGACCGTTGCATGGCCTGGAGCACGATCCAGGCGATAATGGCGGTAATGCCGACGGCGCTCAAGAAGCGCGGTAGCAGCTGTTCGTGTTGGCCACGCGAAGCGGCCAGTCGGTGCGAATCACCCAAGGGGGCGGTGGTCATTGGCGTGCTCCGTTGTCGTGAAGCGGGTTGCCGTTCGGCGAGTTGTCGTGAAGCGATTTATCTGGTGTCGAGTGGCTATCGAGGAGGGCGAGTACGTCGGTCACGCCGAGTGCAGGTACCGGGCGATCAACGCTGACAGCTGCCGGGGTGATGCCCACTCGGCTATCCATCTGACGGATGACGACAATCGCGCTTCGCGTGTGGTGGGCGAGTGTATCGAGTTCGGGCCAGGTGCGGTCGGTGTACAGACGGAGGGGTGGAATTCGCGTTCCATATCGCCGCCGTCGGATGAGTACGCGCACGAGGGTGCGGGAGGCGGCACACTCATAACACACCGCCAGTGCGACCCCATGCGTACCGGCAAACGACGGATCCCGCCTCGTCTGCTGGGCGAGTGTCGTCATGGCAGCACGGGCGTGGGCGACGTGGGCGGGTATCGCGATGGGGTTCGCGCGCCTCGTCGCAGCGCGCGCATGGTCGGGCTGAGCGAGGAACGCGGCCGCGAGCGCGGCCGACGTTCCCAGCACAGCTGCCGAGGCGTGGGATCGGTTCACCTCAGCGTCCCGCCTGTCATTTGAGCAGTGTCTTGATCGCCGACTCGCAGGCGAGCACGCAGGTGCCCGTCATGGTGCTGAACGCGGCGGGATTGGCGAGCATGATCGGGAGCATGGTGATGCCGCCGCTGTACAGGGTGAGTGTTCCAAGCCCCACGCAGGCCATGCAGTAGAGCTCCTTCCATCCTCGCCCGGTGACCTGCGGCTGCACCGCGGCGTTGGAGGTCGCCGAGAGTGCCGAGGTGAGCGCAGTCCGAACGGCGACGGTGGGCGGGGGTGTGGTGACCGTCCCGGGTTGTCCAACCAAACCGATAGGGATGGAGGCCGTGGGAGAGGCTATAGTCGGAGACGTGGCGAGGGATCGGTTGCCGGCCGCCGCCTGAACGGGGGTCGCGATGATGAGCGCGATAGCGGCGGTGACCCAGGTGAGGCGATGCAAGAGCGTGCGCATGGGTCAGTCCTCCGCCAGATATGCGATGCACGCGGCGGTACAGGTGACCACGGCACCGCCGCCGGCGACGGCGGATGTTCCACCGATCATGTACGTGGTCCACACGCCGAGCCATCCTCCGGTGACGAGGGTCACGACGCCGGCTGCGACACAAGCGAGGCAGGTGATGGCTGGGGAGCCGGCACCGACTTCCGTGGTGGCGGTGGTGGTACGCGTGGGGGGCGTGTTGTGGATACTCGCGCGGAGCGGCGTGTTGGCGCCGTTGAGGGCGAGGGTGGCCGCGAGGGCCAGGGCGGACGCAGTATGTCGAAGCAACATGGAGTCCTCCGTTGCGTTGGGAGGTGTGGAAAGAGGCGATCGTCGCGTGGGGCGCGCCGTCGCCGAGTGTCAGTTGTCCCGGGCGGACAACTGCACGCCGTTGCCGGTCCATCGCGCCGAGAATGCAGGCAGCGGTTGTTGGACCAGGCCGACGAGGGGATCGAAGTACGTCACCTGCGTTGGTGACTGGTTGACGAGGAGCACGTAGTGCCCCGGACGCATGAGGGCGATGGCAGGCGGGTGGAGCGGGTACGGGCGCGGCTGTGACTCACCGCGGGCGACGTTGGCGCTCCATCCGAGCTCGCGGAGGGTGTGGGCGAGCGGGTCGAGGGCGACGCCGGACGGGTCGAGCGCAAGGGAGCGGGCCAGCCACGCGCGACTGGGCGCGGGGCGTGCGGCGGTGCGCTGCAGTTCGTTCACAACGGCCAGCGCACAGTCGTTCGGCTCCTGCTGGAGTCGTTCGGTTGGCACCGGCGTGATGGAAGCGCCGAGTGTGCGGAGCTGGGCGCGATGGACGGCGCGGGTGACGCGCATGGGCCAGCGGTCGAATCCGTTGCTCGGGGCGGGTCGGCTGGTCGCTCCCACCGCGTGCGGCAGGCTCCAGCCGATGACGGCGAGCAGGACCAGCACCCGCGTGGATCGTCCGTATGCGATGGTGTGCATGTGCGCGGCCGCTCCCTGGCTGCCCCATGCCGGAGGAGGCTCCGGCGGCATCGGGGCGCGTGGGTGCGCCCGACGCTCGACAACTTGGGAGGGGGCGTGAGCGCGGTGTCATCCGGTTCGTCGGAATGACACCGGCGGCGTCACGAAGCGCGGGCGATCAGGTTTCGCCGAGTCGAAGCCAACGCCGCACCACCGGCGGCTCGAACGTCTGGAGTGCCGCGAGCAGGCGCGCCGGATCGTCGTCCTGCACCAGCCATTCACGTGGGGTGCCGCGCAGGAACCCTTCGCCTTCGAGTTGGGCCAGCAGCGTCAACAGCGGCGTCCAGAACCCGTCGGCATCGAGCAACCCGATCGGCTTGCGATGCACACCGAGATTGGCCCACGTCCACGTTTCGAAGAACTCTTCGAGCGTCCCGATCCCGCCGGGCATGGTGATGAACGCGTCTGCCAATTCGGCGATCATCGCCTTGCGCTCGTGCATCGAATCGACGACCTGGAGCGCCGTGATGCCGTGATGCGCCACCTCGCGCTCGACCAGCCCGTGCGGCATCACGCCGATGACTTCGCCACCGGCGGCGAGCGCGGCGTCGGCGAGGGCCCCCATCAGCCCGGTGCGGCCGCCGCCGTACACCACGGTGATCCCGCGTTCGGCGAGCAGTGTGCCCAACGCACGCGCCGTGGCGACATAGGCAGGCCGTGCTCCGTCATTGGAGGCACAGTACACGGCCACACGCTGCAGGGGGCGCGCGGTGGTCACGATCGGTGACACGGATGGCGTGGTGGTCATGCGCTCAAGTTTAGCGGATCGGCTCGCCACTCGGCGGCTCGCGCTTCGCGTCGCGAGTGCTCATAATCGGAGATGGCTCAGACGCTTCAGGACTCCGAGTTCCCCACGCTCCGCATCGTCGACCACCCTTTGGTGCGTCACAAGATCACGTTGCTGCGCGACCGCGCCACACCCACCAAGCAATTCAAGGAGCTGGTGGACGAGATCGCCATGCTGATGGCCTACGAGGCCACCCGCGATCTCGCCCTCGAGGCAACGTCGGTGGACACGCCACTCGAAACCACGTCGGGCTGGACGGTGCGCGGCAAGAAGCTCACGCTGGTGCCCATTCTGCGCGCCGGTCTGGGCATGGTCGAGGGCATTCTGCGGCTCATCCCCTCGGCCCGGGTGGGCCACATCGGTCTGTACCGGGATCACGACACGCTCGAGCCGGTCGACTACTACTTCAAGGTGCCGGGCGACGTGTCGGAGCGGGACTTCCTGCTGCTCGATCCGATGCTGGCGACGGGGGGCAGTGCAGCGGCGGCGGTGTCGTCGCTCAAACGGGCCGGTGCCACGCGCATCCGCTTTCTCTGCCTCGTCGCCGCCCCGGAAGGGGTGCGCCGCCTCGCGGCCGCCCATCCCGATGTGCCGGTACTCACGGCGGCACTCGACCGTGAGCTCAACGAACACGGCTACATCCTGCCGGGACTGGGGGATGCGGGGGACCGGCTGTTCGGGACCAGGTAGGGCGGGCGTTGGTTCGGGACGATATGGGGCGGACGTTGGTTCGGCGGCAAACTGCAGACGGCAGACGGCAGGAACCACAGCACGCAGTTCCGGAGGAATGCGGTACAACAAAACGGGCGCCACCGCTTCGCGGGGCGCCCGATTTCCTTTGCGGTAGGGACATCGGGAGCCGCGCGCAGCGCTGGCTCCCGCGTTGTTCTTCCGAATTCCTCCCCTACTGCGTGCTGTAGTTCCTGCCGTCTGCCGTCTGCGGTTTGCCGTTTCCACCACCCACCGCCCACAAGCACGCCGACTTACGTGAACCACTCCCTCGGCTGCACCCGCTGCTGCTCCGCCACTTCCACCACCCAGCTCTGCGCCACCGGCTCGGTCACTTCGTCGGCAACAAGATCAAACCAGTGGTCGGCTTTCTCGTGGTCGCCGATACGACGCCACAGCTCGCCGATCAGGTAGGTGATCACCGCCCGCTCGGCCACCGGCACGCCGCCATACGCATCCAGCGCATCGGCGAAACTCCACGCCGCAAGGCGGCGGAAGTAGCGCTCGGCCTCCGTGTCCCCCTCGTCCACGCAGCACCAGGCTGCACGCAGGTACAGGTCAGCCAGGTAGCGCGCATCATTCCCCTGCCACTCGGCCACCTTGGCCGCGTGCTCATACTTGAGCGAACCCGACGGCAGCGAGGATCGCAACGCCGGCGCGAGCTCCGACCATACCTGTTCCTTCAGCAGATCGCTCGGATCCACGCCCTCGCCGAAGTCCCGGGCCACCCCCGCGTAACCGCAGTGGGTGCACAGGTGCACGAAATAGGGGAGCGGCTGCATTCCCGCCGCCCGCTCGTGGAAGTCCGTGCGCTTCCCGCCATAGCCATTGGTAGCCACGACGGTCTGCGAACGGAATTCCGTTTCGCAGACAGGGCAGGTCAGATCGATGAGATTGAGTGTGGTCATGGCAACCGCCGGGGACAGGTGTTGTCGATCAGTCTCGGCACCCCCCGTCACCGAGTTGAACCCGCCGAGGCGAGTTCTCCACATTCCATGTCGATGGCGTCTTGTTGTGACTTTGCCGGAGGGCTAACTTGCCGCGTCTCACTAATCGCGTGGTTGCCATTCCCCACCGCGTCTCGTTCGGCGAGCGGTACGTGTTTCCCGGCGGGCTCATTTCCCCACCGGTGACACCCTGTCACGATCGCGCCGGCTTCCCGACCCCGGGTCGTTGATGTTGATCAATCTCGTTCCAGATTTTCTCGCCGTCCTCGAAGCCGAAGACCGATTCTCGGCCTATCTCGACTATTTCGAGCGGCACCGGGAGCTCCTGACCGCATACTGGGACAATTACGTCCTCGAGCCGTCCGGTCCGCACTTCGAGGAAGTCATCCGCAATACCGTGGCGGCCGACCGCACGGATCTGCTGACGCTGCTCGCCAACGCCGATGTGGTGACGCTGGCCAAGCAGACCGAGGACAAGGTCCGCATGCTGCTCGATGTCGACGTCCCGTACGACATCGTGCTCATGGTCGGTGTCGGCGCCGCCAACGCCGGTGAGCTGGTTGTGAACGGCCGTGGCGTGGCGTTCGTGTGCCTCGAGCACTTCACCGGTGTGGCCAATCCGGACACCCAGGGGCTCGGCCTCGACCCGGAGCTGATTCCGCTCTGGTTGTCGCACGAGATCACCCACGTCATCCGCTACACGTCGCCCGCGAGCCGCAGCAGCATGCGTGACCTCGTCCAGGACGCCGACGGATATTACTCCTACTGGGAAACCGGCCGTCAGGCCACGCTGCGTGAACTGCTCGTGAACGAAGGCCTCGCCGTGCAGGTCTCCCGGGCCGTAAGCCCCGGACACGCGGCGTGGGAATACTTCGGGTTCGCCCGCCGCCAGTACGCGCGCACCCGTGAGATCGAGCCCATTCTCGCCCGCGCTGCCGGCCGTGATTTCGAACGCGCCGGACTCGGCCTGCGGCTGCGCTACCTCTCCGGCGGCATGAGCGACGAAGCGCGCACCGTCGACCGCGTCATCCTCCCCGAGCGCGCCGGCTATTTCCTCGGCGCCCGCATGGTCGAAGCCGCCATCGCCGCCCGCGGATTCTCGTGGAGCGTGAGAGCGAACGCGCACGAGATCGCGACGGCCGGAGAACCGATCGCGGAGCGGCCGCGACTCACGGTGGTCAGCTGAGCGCTCAGCGCTGAGACTCGAGAGTACCGCGTGAGAAGAGAGCGGCCAGCGTGAGAGACGAGCTCTGATAGAAGCGAGAGGGCAGTGGTTTCGAGTTGAGAAGTCAGGGTGGCACCCTCTCGCTTCTCACTTCGAAAACACTGCCCTCTCGCTTCTATCCGAGCTCACTTCTCATTCTCACCCTTCGCGTCTCATTCTCGATTCTCGGGTCGCGGGTCTCAGATCTGAGCCGTCACTTCCCGATACAGAAGTCCCGGAAGACCCTGTCCAGTACCTCTTCCGTCTCCACCGTCCCAATGAGTTCCGCAATCGCTTCGCGCGCCGTGTGCAGATGCACCGCGGCCACCGGCGCCGGGAGCGCGCCGGCCTCCCATGCGCGCACGAACTCGGCCACTTCGTCGCGCGCGGTCGTGAGCCCCACACGGTGACGCTCGCGGGTGACGATCACGGAATCGTGTGGTGACGCGGGGGTGGTATGCGCTACCACCGCATCGATGCGCGTCAGCAGATCGTCCAGCCCCGCGCCGCTCTCGGCGCTCACCTTCACGCTCTCGCCGTCGTGCACCAGGTCGTCTCTTTGGTGCAGGTCACTCTTGGTGAGCACCGGAATCACGGCCGCCGTCGTACGCTCGCGCACCACCTGCACGGTGTGAGCGACATCGTGCGGTTCGGCCCCGCACGCCAGCACCACCTGCGCTTGCGCGAGATAGCGCCCGCTCACTTCGATACCGAGCTTCTCCACCTCGTCGTCGGTGTCACGCAGCCCCGCGGTGTCGACTAGGCGCAGTGGGAGCGCGCCACCACGATCGAGCAGCGCCTCGATCGCATCGCGCGTGGTGCCGGGTACAGCCGTCACGATGGCCCGTGCATCGCCAAGCAGCGCATTGAACAGACTCGACTTGCCGGCGTTGGGTGGCCCGGCAATCACCACGAGCACTCCGTCGCGCACCATCGCACCGCGTGGGGCGGTGCGCAGCAGCGCGTCGAGCCCGTCGAGCAGCACCGTGGCCGCGGCGCCGATGCGCGCTGGCGCGATGGGCCCGTCGTCTTCCTCGGGGAAGTCGATGTCGTACGCGATCAGCGCCTCGAGGTGAATCACATCGTCGCGCAGGGCGAGCAGACGGCGTGACAAACCGCCGTCGAGCTGCGCCAGTGCCTGTCGCTGCATGGCTTGTGTGCGAGCATCCACGAGATCGGCCACCGCTTCAGCCTGAAGCAGATCCATCCGCCCGTTCAGCACGGCGCGCCGTGTGAATTCCCCCGGATACGCGAGACGCGCACCGGCCGCCACACACGCGGCCACGACGCGCTGTGGTGACACGAGACCGCCGTGCGTGGCCAATTCCACCACGTCCTCGCCCGTGTACGACTGCGGAGCCACAAAGGCCGTGACGAGCGCCTGATCAATCGTGTCGCCGCTCACCGGATCGCGTACGGTGATCAACTGCGCGCGACGCGCGAGCACATCACCACCCGATGTGCCGCCAAACGCACCGAGGGCGCGCGCGATAGATATCGCGCGCGCCCCCGACAGTCGTACCAGTGCTACCGCGCCACGCCCTGAAGCCGTGGCGACCGCCACGATCGTGTCGTCGTCGCCAGGGAGCAGCGCCGTCATCCCCGCGTCATCCCCGCACGATCGGCTTACGCCGTTCCTGCGAAATGAGCCACTGCTGCGGCAACGACGCGAGGTTCTGGATGAAGTAGTACAGGTTCAATCCCGAGGCCATGCTGAAGAAGAACACGAGCATGACCGCCGGCATGACATACATCATCGTCTTCTGATTCGGGTCGGACTTCATGCCGCGCATGCCGATCCACGACATGAGCATCGTGGTCGCCGCCACCAGAATCGGAATGATGTAGTACGGGTCCTTCACCGAAATATCGGGGAACCACAGGAACGACACACCGCGGAACTCGATGGTGTTCTGGAACACGAAGAAGAGCGCGAAGAACACCGGCAGCGGGATCAGCATCGGCAGGCACCCCGACAGCGAACTGAACGGGCTCATGCCGTGCTCTTTGTACATCTGCATCATGGCCTGCTGCTGCTTCTGCGGGTCGTTCTTGTAGCGCTGCTGGATCGCTTGCATTTCCGGCTGGATGCGCTGCATCGCCATCTGGCTTCGCATGGCGCGCTGGTTGAGCGGCCACAGCAGAATACGGATGGCCACACCGAAGATCACGAGGATCCAGCCGTACGACAGACCGAGGGTGGCCTTCATCCACAGCAGCAGGCGAATGACCATCGTGGCGAACGGCTGCACGATGCCCTGAATCCAGCCGCCGTACGGATTCGACGTTTCGAATTGACGGCCGAGCGCGAGCAGCCGCTTGAACTCCTGCGGGCCCACGTACACTTCGAAGGCCGCGTTGCCGGCCTTGAGCGGCGTGACGAGTGTGGCTTGGCCGCGCGTCGCCTCATCGTTCATGCGCGGCCCGCCGGTCACGTTGATCTCGGCGAACGGCGTGCCGCCCTTCGGCGTGAGCACGCCGAGGATGAAATACTTGCTCTTCGCCACGCCCCAGGTGATGGGCCCCGCGTCGATTTCACGCTCACCCGGATCGAGCGAGCTGAAGGCAATGCCCTCGGCGCCATCGAGCTCCGGCTTGTAGGCGTACGCGAGGTGCCGGTGGTCTTCGGTCGGGTCCGACTCGTTGCTGCGGAACCCCGTGGGCAGATCCACCAGCAGATAGCTGTTCTCCGGCACGCCTGCCACCGTCGCAGACACGTTCACCCGGAAGCTGTCGGGGAGGAATGAGTACGTGATGGAGACCGTCTTGCCCGGCAGGTCGGCGTCATACCGCACCACGGTGTTGGCGCCATCCTGGGTTTGCTGCGAGCGGAAGACCTGCTTGCCGAGGTCGACCGTATCGCCGGGGACGACGAGACGGAAGGCGAGCATGCGTTCGTTGGGGAGCGCGAGCTCCACCGTGCCGCTGCGCGTGCGGCCACCGTTCGACAACGCCTGGTAGTTCGTGAGCGAGGCGCCGATGAGCGCCGCCCCCTTGTTGGTCGTGCGATAGTCGGCGACCGCCGTCTTCACCGTCGCGGTATCCACCGGCATCACGACGGGGGCCACCTGGGCGCCGGTGCTGTCGGTGGTTGCTGCTGCCCCCATGGCGGAAGCCGTCGCCGTGGCGCCGGTTGCAGCGGCACCGCTGGCCGTGGCGCCACTCGCGCCCGTCGTCAGCGAATCCGCCGTGGGCTTCTTGGCCACGGGCGCCTGCGGCGGCGTGGGGAAGAGATACGGAGTGACGAGCAGCACGGCCGCCATCAGTACGACAGCCAGAACGATACGACGTGGTTCCATGAGAGTATGAAAGTGTCGCTGGGCGAATCCGATTGGAGAAAACCGCGCGGAGTCGCGTCAGGGTACCGGGTCGAACCCGCCCGGCCGGAACGGATGGCAGCGGCCGATGCGGCGCAACGCCATCCACCCGCCACGCCAGGCCCCGTGCTTTTCGAGCGCTTCGATGGCGTACGCGGAACAGGAAGGATAATACCGGCACGCGCCGCCAAAGATGGGCGAGAGCACGATCTGATACGCGCGGACCCCCATGATGAGGACGAGCCGTGGAAACCGCGTCCACCGCGTGGCCGCTTCGGCGCGATCAGCGGACATGCTCAGGCCAGACGGCGCAGCAGTTGCTGCACCGCCTGCTCCAGTTCGCTGTGGAGCGCCGCAACGTCGCGGCCGTACGCCGACGGGAAGATGCGCACCACGAGATCGACCGGGGGGTGGGCCGTTGCACGCGCTTCCAGCTGGGCAAGGAGGTGCACCCGTACGAGCTCCCGGAGACGGCGCTTCACGCGATTACGCTCGACGCCGGAGTGCTTGTACTTGGGCACGACGAAGCCCACACGGGGAAACGCATGAAGGGAAGCGGTCGCGCGCACGTCGAACGACGCGGTGCGTACTCGCTTCCCTTCGTGACGGACTCGTTCGAGTTCGGTCCCGCGCGTCAGCCGTTGCTGGCGCGGGAAGGCTCGAGAATCAGGCGCCCGCGTACTTCGACGGGAGCTGAACGGTCAACTGCTTGCGCCCCTTCTTGCGGCGACGAGCGAGGACAGCGCGCCCCCACTTCGTCTCCATGCGCGCACGGAAGCCGTGCTTGCGGATGCGACGCGTGTTGCGCGGACGATAGGTGGGCTTGCCCATGGCGAACTCTAGGAGAAACGGGTACGGAAAAATTCAGACGGTACTGAATCGCGAACCAAGCCTCGGAATGTACCCGGCACGGGACGCGAGGTCAAGGGCGGGAGTCTGCCCAAATTGGCCTCCGACAACGAGTTGCCTCGCAACATTTCCACTTGCTTGCCAACACGTATCCACCCACCGCGACCCCGGGGGCACATGGCGGAACTCACGCGCATTTGCCCAATTGACTTATCCACAATCGTCGGGGTACCTTCGCCGCCCCCCCGCTTCCGTTCGCCTCCGTTCGAGCCCGCCCATGTCGCTATCACCTGCCGAAACCTGGGATCGCCTGCGCCAACGCGCCCGCCAGGTACTGCCGGAGCAGACGTATCGGACCTGGCTCGAACCCACCGACGCCATCGCCCTCGATGGCGATACGCTCGTGATCGGCGCCCCCGACCAGTTCTCCGCCGACTGGAACGACTCCAAGCACGCCGACCTGCTGGCCACGTTCGCTCCGGTCGCCCTCGGCCACCCCATGAAGGTCCGCTTCAAAGTGCACGAGGAGCGGGTGGGGCGGGTGCAGATGGACATGTTCGTGGCCCCGCCGCCTGCGCCAATTGTTGCGCCACCAACGGTGCAGCAAACGCGCATGTCAACGCCACTCAACCCTCGGTACACCTTCGACCAGTTCGTCATCGGTAAGTCGAACGATGTCGCCGCGGCGGCCGCGCAAGCCGCCGCTCAGGCGCCGGGCAAGGTATACAACCCGCTCTTCATCTACGGGGAAACGGGGCTTGGCAAGACGCACCTCATGCAGGGCATCGCCCACGAACTGCTCCGCCGCACGCCCACGCTGCGCATCGCCTACGTGGGGACCGAACAGTTCACCAACGAGTTCATCAGCGCGATCCAGACCGGACAGATGGGCGATTTCCGGCGCCGCTTCCGCGAGATCGATCTGCTCCTCGTGGACGACGTTCAATTCCTGAAGGGAAAAGAGAGCACGCAGGAAGAGTTCTTCCACACCTTCAACGCCATCTACGAAGCGGGCCGACAGATCGTGCTCAACTCCGATCGCCCGCCCCGCGAGATCCCCGGGCTCGAATCACGTCTCGTGTCCCGCTTCGAGTGGGGCATGGTGGCCAATGTCGATTCGCCCGATCTCGAGCACCGCATCGCCATTCTCAAGAAGAAGGCCAGCCTCGATCACCTCGAGCTCACGATCCCCGACGAAGTCATCGAATTCATCGCGCAGCACGTGAAGTCGTCGGTGCGCGAGCTCGAGGGGTCCATCATCAAGCTGCTTGCCTACGCATCACTCAAGCATCGCGATATCTCGGTCGACCTCGCCCGTGAGGCCCTGCGCGACAAGTTGCGTGGTGCCAGCACCGCCGATTTCCCCGATGTGCCCCCCACCACCATCACCGTCGCCACCATCCAGCAGGTCGTGGCCAGGGAATGGGGGGTCACGCCGGACGGTCTTCGCTCCAAGACGCGCACCAAGCAGCTCACCGTACCGCGCCAGGTGGCGATGTACCTCTGTCGAGAGCTGCTGGCGCTCCAACTCGTCGAAATCGGCAACGCGTTCGGCGGCCGCGACCACTCCACGGTCATTCATTCGCTTGAACGCGTGGCCGAAGATCAGGCAGCAGACCCCTCGTTCACCGAGCGTGTGCTCAAGGTCCGCGGCATGTTGGAAACTCTGCGGACAACCGGGCAACTCGGCACCTGAATCCCCGCGGCTCCACATTTCCCAACATTTTCACCACCCCCTCCTGTGCATCACCGGGGAGTCTCCGCACTCCCCCACAGGCAGTCCACATGAGGTGGTATGGCGGAAGTGCTTTCAAACGCATAGCTTGCAGCGTTTGTAGACAAGCCCACACGCCCTGCTGCTACTACTGTTTTTATATCTAAGTCTGTTTTTAAACAGCAGGCTTCAGCAGTCCTTCCACAAATTCGGGCATGAAGTTCACGATCTCGCGTGAAAAGCTGCAGGAAGGCCTTCAGGCCGTAACGGCAGCCGTACCGGCCAAGACCACCTTGCCGGTACTGGCAAACCTGCTCGTCGAAACCACCGATCGCGGTATCCGGTTTTCGGCGACCGACCTCGACATCGCCGTCAGCACCGAAGTCAGTGCCGACGTCGAGACGCCTGGCGCGATCACCATTCCCGCCAAGAAGCTCAGCGAGATCGCGCGCGAATTGCCGCCCTCGCCGGTGAAGATCGCGGCCAGTGGCGAACAGCGCGTCACGCTTGAGTGTGGCCGCTCCAAGTTCAAGCTTCTCGGCTTGCCGCGCGACGAATTCCCAACCTTCCCGCAAGTCCGCTTCAACGATTCGTGGCGGGTCAAGTCGGGCGAGCTGCAGAAGCTGATCTCGCACACGGCCTTCGCCGTGAGCACCGAGGAGTCGCGCCCGATTCTCAACGGCGTGCTCTGGGAGCTGCGCGAAGAGCGCATGCGCATGGTGGCCACCTACGGCCATCGTCTGGCGAAGATGGAACTGCCGGTCGAAGCCAGCAGCGCGCCGCCGGGCGATCTCATCGTGCCCCCGAAGGCGCTCGAGCAGATTCGCCGGCTGTTCCCGGCCGAAGAAGAGCTCGAAATCGCGCGCGGGGAAAACCACCTCGGCTTCCGCTCGCCGTTCACGTCGGTGTACACGCGCCTCGTCGAAGGCCCGTACCCCAACTACGAACAGGTCATCCCGAAGGACAACGATCGCTACGCCATCGCCGACAAGGCGTCGCTCACGCAGGCGCTCAAGCGCATGAGCGTCATCGCCAGCGATCAGACACACCGCATCAAGATGTCCTTCAACACGGGCATGCTGAAGTTCAGCGTGACCACGCCGGATCTGGGCGAAGCAAGCGATGAACTCCCGGTGAACTACACGGGTGACCAGCTCGACATCGGCTTCAACGCGACCTACCTGCTCGAAATCCTGCGCTTCATGCCCACTGAACAGGTGCGCCTGACGTTCAAGGCCCCCGAGCGCGCCGCGACCATCGAGCCCGAAGGCTGGGACGATGCGGCCAAGTATCTCTGCCTGGTGATGCCGCTGCGCCTGATGGACTGATCGCAGGGCAACCCACAACTCGAAACTCGAACTCGCGACCCGGAACTGATCAGTTTCGGGTTACGGGTTCGGGTTTTGCGTTTCGGGTCGGTGCTGTTTCGGTGCGCGGTTTTTTGCGGTGTGGGCGTCCGCCCGGGTCGATCCGTACCACCCCTTCGCGCGTTGCTTCGGGGGTGGCCGAGGCGCTGGCGCGCCCGGCGTCACCCCCTCAGAGACGCGCGGCGGGGGGCACGGTCGCCCCGGGCTCACATCGGGATGACACCGAGCTGACGCAAGCCTTACGAGCGGCCACATAACGACGCGAGCCCGCGTCCCGGCCCGTACCCCTCGCCGCGCGTCTCTGAGGGGGCTGCGCCGGCACGGAGCGCGTGAGCGCGGAGTGCACGGCTGCCCCCGAAGCAACGCGCGAAGAGGGTGTACGGGCTGGGGCGTGGGCGGGTCGCCCGAACTGCCCACGCGGCTCGCTGAACCAGCAAACGGTCAGCGTGCGCGAACCGCCGTGATCTCGGTCCGCTGCACGATCTGTTGGCTACGGGCCGGGGCGCCGGGCAGTCGTTCGATTGCGGTGAGAGTCAGTGTGCTGGACCCCTCCAGACGCTCCACAGTGCCTCGCTGGGGCGCGATCTCGACCCGCTGTGACCCCTGCGCTGTCCCGATCAGTTCGAGGGCTCTGAAGGCCGATCCGCCCTTTCCCTCGACACGGGACACAATTTCCCGGCGTACCACCAGACGATCCGCGTCCACGGTTTCGAGCCGAGAGTTAACGTTTGTGTATACCGTCAACGGAACACCACTGCGACAAATCAGCGTCACTGAGCTGTCTTTCCAGCGGTCTCCCGATCCAAGGCCGTTCGGAACCCGCACCAGAAGATCGCGCGCCAACGACAAAGCACCGGCTTCGGGACGGTCACATTCGTTGGCCAGGGGCGGGCGGGTAGCAACGCGCATGAACGCACTATCCAGCGTCGCTTCCAGCAACACGATCGCCGGGGCTGTCGGCAGCATCGTGCCGCGTTGGGTATCGAAACTGGTGCGTACGGTGAACGAGTCCACCTGACCGGTTGCCCGCAGGGCACCCCGTGGTTGCCGCTCTGCTGACCAGGACACGAGACCGCCGGATTCCACCCGCTGCTCCTCGGCGGCCGCACCGGTTACCCCGCCGCCCGTCACCTTCACACGCGCGACCGATTGGACACGCCAGGTCGTCATCGGCAATCGGGACGGCAGGGACACTCGCGAAGGTGCCGCGACGGGCCCAGGGGATCGCACCGGAGCCGGTACGGGAGTCGGGACCGCTGGTGTGAGTGCGGGGCCGCCACATCCTGCCAGAGCAATCACCGCTGCAATCCACCCGCCACGTCGCATCATCGGCCCGTCCGAAAGAGACTCACAACCCACAACTCGAGACCCAGAACCGTAGGTAACGGATACCACCGGCCTATAAGCCGGGTTCTGTCGGTGCACCGAAGTACACCGGACGGTCATTCCTCTCGGCGTGCCGTCACCGACACGCTCCAGCAGCCTACCCGCGGTTCGCCGAGTGTGCCCGAAGGCATGTCGACGTGGTCGAGACGAGCCGTCTCTCACCGCCTATTTGGCCTTGCTCCGGCCGGGGTTTGCCGTGCCACGACTGTTACCAGCCGCGCGGTGGGCTCTTACCCCACCCTTTCACCCTTACCGCCTCCTTTCGAAGACGGCGGTTTGCTTTCTGTTGCACTGTCCGTCACGTGTCGCTCGCGCTTCACGTGCCCAGGCGTTACCTGGCGACCTGCCCTATGGAGCCCGGACTTTCCTCGGAGCAAAGGCGCGACCACAAGGGTCCGTCCCTTCACTTCGCGACCGTCCGGCCGGCGATATCCGTTACCGCAATATAGCGCGGAACCGCACGACGATCCGAATCATCGAAATTCGGCAGAATGGTGACAGTCGACTGACGAACGGCCGTAGCATCGTGGCGCTCATCACGATTCGATCCCCTTGTGTGGAGGACGCCGATGTCCACGAACAGTGCGGGACCAGCAGCACCAACGGCAGTCGTTACCTTCGTCACGCCATCGGAACGACAGCGGCTGGATGCGTTAACGAGTGGCAGCTGCGTCACGGTGCACCGCGAGAATCTCGATCAGGTCTTGCGTGATTTGCGCACCAATTGCGTGTCCGCTGTCATCGTATCCGTGTCGCGCTATCAGCAGCAGTACGCACCGTCGGTAGCACGGATGGTCCGCGAGTTTCCACGCATCCCCGCCGTTGCACTGCTCACCAGTACGGAATCGCGGGCGTCGGCGGCGCTGCTTTCCCTCGGGGAACATGGTGTGCGCACCCTGGTCGATGCCCGGGAGCCGCAGGGGTGGCGCACTCTGCGCACGCTCGTGAGTAATGAGCCTCACGATTTCGAGACACTCGCCATCAGTGCCATCCGCGACGATCTCGAGGACGCATCTCCCTCAGCGATGCGTTTCTTCGATACGCTGTTCACGGTACCGCGCACGATGACCACCGTCCTCGAGTTCGCACGACATCTCGCGGTGGTGCCCACCACATTCGTGAGTCGCTTCGTGCGGCAGGGCGTTCCCACACCGAAGCGTTATCTCGCGGCGGCGCGCCTCGTGCGCGCGGCCCATCTGCTCGAGAACCCCGGCTACAGCATTACGCAGGTGGCCTTTCTGATGGAGTACTCTTCGCCGCAAAGCTTTTCGCGGCACGTGTCCGGTGTGTTGAACATGGGAGCCGCAGGGTTCCGGCGCGCGTACACGGGAGAAACGATGCTGCAACACATGCGCGACACGCTCGTGCGGCCATATCGCCATTGCTTCCGTGACTTCGATCCGTTTACGTCACCGCCCCAATGGATGGTGCGCACCGAGCGGGTCGGAGACATGTCGGATCGCCAACGCCCGCAAGCGTGCAGCGGACTGTGACAGCTGCTGCGCACTGTGCGAAAGCGCCTCGATGCTCACACGCTGCGCCGCGGACGCATCGGCAGCTGCACGGGCACCGGCCGACGCCCGCTGCGCGGAGAGATCCAGCGCGTCGAACGCGCTGGCCGCGCTGGCGGACAACTGCGCCTGGGTGTGGGCCAGCGTCGCCACTTCATCACTCTGACGCGTAATGCGCGAAATGCCATCCACCATACTGGAGAGGGCGCGCGTGGCATCACGGGCGATACTGCCAGCCCCCTGCACTTCGTCGGCGGTGGTATCCATGGCGAGTACCGCGGCATCGATATCGTCGCGCACACGCTGCACCGTGGCCGTGACGCGTTTGGCTGCCTGGGCGCTCTCCACCGAGAGCGCACGAATCTCGTCGGCTACCACGGCGAAGCCCAGGCCGTCTTCCCCGGCACGCGAGGCTTCGATCGCCGCATTGAGAGCCAGCATGTTCGTTTGCCGCGCAATGCGGGACACCGTGTCCACGAATCGGCCCACCTGTTCCGATGCGGGCTGCAGCGCGCGCACCGTGGTCGCTGCAGCGGTGACATCGGTACCCACGCGCACCAGCGCCTGGGCGGCCCGTTCGATGGCCTCACGACTCGCGGCGGCCACATCATCGACCACATGCGC